>OLGZ01000032.1_pt1 | contig 139893 bp, 138 predicted proteins | sample 1605981 | NCBI WGS metagenome assembly OLGZ01 (sample SAMN03283291) | human gut metagenome | biome: human-associated habitat; material: feces | host: Homo sapiens | place: Peru | collected 2012
CTTGCAAAGCGTAAAAAACAGCCTCCAATGAGCAGGGAGATAGTGCATATCAAGCTTTTGGTATGCATTTATGTATCTCGGCGTCGAAAGATATTTCTTGATATTTTTAATTCTCACCGTGTGTCCGCCGGGATTCAGCATTTCGGTCAAGCCGAGACCTATCATGCTGAAGCAAATTCGATTTCCCAGTGCCGACGAAAAATCCTCGGGTAAATTATTGTCTTTTATATAGCCCTCCATTCGGTCATAAAGCTCATTCCACTGTGAGAAAAGCCCGGCCTTATAGCTCCTCGTCAGAGAGACATCATTATCCTTGCGATAATGATTAAACGGACGGTTGATAAATGCCGCACGGCGAACAAAGCCGAAGCATTGCAAATTGAAAAGAGCGTCCTCGGTACCTATCAGTTTTGTATCAACAAATTCAAGACCGTTTTGCTTAATAATATCGGCTCTGTAAAGCTTGCCCCATGCCGTCACAAGCGAATCCGCGTTGCTCGGGTCGCCTGTCTCCTCTCCGTAAAGTCCTGCCATTCGTCTGTGCAGATCCCAGCATCCGCTTTCATCAAATATTTTGTCTGAAGCAAATATTTTCTTCTCGTCCGAACGGTCGGGAAATTCTCGAACATATCCCCACATAACAACATCGGCGTTGTTTTTCTCCGCCATTCCGACCGCCGTTTCAACCGTTTCGGGTTCAATCCAATCGTCGCCGTCAAGGAAAATTATGTATTTTCCGGTTGCCGATCTGATTCCCGTGTTTCTCGCACCCGAAAGTCCTTGATTTTCCTGAGAAATCAGATTTATTCTCCTGTCCTTTTCGGCATAAGACAAAATAACGGCGGCACTCCTGTCGGGAGTACCGTCGTCAACGCATATTATTTCAAGGTCGGCATAGGTCTGACCGAGTACGCTTTCAAGGCACTTCGGCAGATATTTTTCAACGTTATAAACGGGAATAATTATGCTGACTTTTTCCATGATTTATGATTCCTTTTTCTTAAAAATAAGGAGCTTGCTGAAGAAATAATTGATTATAACAACGAGCACACTGGCAATGATTTTTGCAAGCATTCCCTTTGTTCCGAAAAGCTCCTGATCCATACCGAGCTTCATAAGCCCCGGGACGCCAAACCATTCGATACAGCCCGTTGCAAGCCTTGCGGCGATGAATGAGCCAAGCTCTTTAATAACAATACTGCCTTTCCAGCTTTTGCTGTCGAATACCCAAAGCTTGTTGGTGACGAAAGCAAAGAGAACTGCCGCGATCCACGAAAGAACATTTGCTATCGAAGCTTGAAGGATATCGTTGTTTTCAATGAACTTGCCTACAATTCTGTCAAACAGTGCATAGCTTGCCCATGAAACAACGGTGGTCAGCACGCCGAAAACAAGGTACATAAAAACCTCACGGTTGAGAACCTTGCGGCAAATGCTTACTACCTTCTCATTCTTGATATGTTTTGCGATAAAATAATTTATACTGTCAAAGAATTTATCCATACATTACACCTTTATTTCAACATTCATTCCGAGAAGATCCTTATATTTCTCAGTTATCGGCTTAATGAAGTTTTCAACAAACTCTTCGGTCTGCTGAGGCGCTCTGCCAACGTAAAGCTCGGGCTTCATGATTGCCTTGAGCTGTTCGAGTGTAACGCCGAAGGCAGGGTCGTTTGCGATTCTTTCAAGAAGATCATTCTCTTTACCTTCTTCTTTTACAACACGGCCTGCTGCCATAGAGTGCTGACGAATTCTTTCGTGAAGTTCCTGACGGTCTCCACCAGCTTTTACTGCATCCATCATGATATTCTCTGTTGCCATAAATGGAAGTTCGGACATCAGACGCTTCTCGATTACTTTCGGGTATACAACCAATCCGTCTACAACATTCAGGCAAAGATCAAGAATTCCGTCGATTGCAAGGAATCCTTCCGGAACGCTCAGACGTTTGTTAGCGGAATCATCAAGTGTTCTCTCAAACCACTGTGTTGCAGATGTGATTGCCGGATTCAGTGCATCGATCATCACGTATCTTGAAAGGGAAGCAATTCGCTCACTTCTCATTGGATTTCTCTTATAAGCCATTGCAGAAGATCCGATCTGTGTCTTCTCAAATGGTTCTTCAATTTCTTTCAAATGCTGAAGCAGACGGATATCATTAGAGAACTTATGAGCACTTGCAGCAATTCCTGCCAGTACATTCAGTACTCTTGTATCTACCTTTCTAGAATAAGTCTGTCCGGATACAGGATAGCATGCCTTGAATCCCATCTTTTCAGCGATCATTGGATCGATCTTATCAATTGTCTCCTGATCTCCGTCGAACAGCTCAAGGAAACTCGCCTGTGTTCCTGTTGTTCCTTTAGATCCAAGCAGCTTCAGGCTTCCAAGTACATATTCCAGATCCTCAAGATCCATCTCAAATTCCTGCATCCAGAGAGTTGCTCTCTTTCCAACAGTTGTCGGCTGTGCCGGCTGGAAATGTGTGAAAGCAAGTGTCGGCTGGTTCTTCTGCTCCTCTGCAAACTTCGCAAGCTCTGCAATTACATTCACAAGCTTTGTACGAACCAGTTTCAGTGCTTCTGCCATAATGATAATATCTGTATTATCTCCTACATAACAGGATGTAGCTCCAAGATGGATGATTCCTTTTGCTTTCGGACACTGAACACCATATGCATAAACATGAGACATAACATCATGACGTACAACCTTCTCACGTTCCTTAGCCACCTCAAAATTAATGTCATCTGCATGGCTCTTCATCTCTTCGATCTGCTCATCTGTGATGTTGAGTCCAAGCTCCTTCTCAGTCTCTGCCAGTGCGATCCAAAGTCTTCTCCATGTTCTGAACTTCTTGTCCGGTGAGAAGATATACTGCATCTCGCGGCTTGCATAACGCTCTGAAAGCGGGCTTACATAACGATCATTACTCATAATTCTTTTCTCCTTGTTTCTCATCTATTTATCGAATAACTTCATCTATTATAACACATAAACTGAATCTTCAAAATCAATTTTGTTCAAATGCCTGACTGATATCCTCTTCCGGAACTTCCATCGGATACTTTCCTGTAAAGCAGGCATCACAATATTTGAGATCTCCAACCATGTCTTTCAGCTTCTCAATCTCCATATATCCAAGAGAATCCGCACCGATTAACTGACGGATCTCTTCCTGTGTGTGAGTATGTGCGATCAGCTGCTCATTTGACGGCACATCCGTTCCGAAGAAACATGGATGCAAAAACGGTGGAGAACTGATACGTACATGTACCTCTTTTGCTCCGGCTTTTTTCAGCATCTTAATGATATTTGCACAAGTTGTTCCACGCACGATGGAATCATCTACCATTACGATTCGTTTTCCCTTTACAACTTCCGGAATTACATTCAGTTTAATCTTTACACTGGAAACACGTTCACTCTGTTTTGGTTTGATAAATGTTCTTCCCACATAACTGTTCTTGTGGAATGCCATTCCATAAGGAATTCCTGACTGCTCAGAATATCCCTTCGCTGCTACCAGACCGGAATCCGGAACTCCTACAACAAGATCAGCGTCTACCGGATAAGATTCCGCAAGTGCTTTTCCTGCCAAAATTCTGGAATGGTATACGCCTACACCATCGATCGTACTGTCTGTTCTTGCAAAATAAATATACTCGAAAATACATCTTGCCTGTTTTTCCGAATCGATCACCATACTCGTATCTGACTGAATTCCATGTTTTCTTGTAATTGTTACGATCTCTCCCGGAAGAACATCTCTTACAAACTCACCATCTACAGCTGCGATCGCACAGCTCTCAGAGGCAAGGAAATATGTATTGTCACGTTTTCCGATGCACAGTGGCTTGAGTCCGAATGGATCCCTTGCGCCAATCATTTTTCTCGGGCTGCTCACAACAAGTGCATACGCTCCCTTGATTTTCTGCATCGCACACTTTACAGCTTCTTCTGCTGTCGGTGTATGAAGACGTTCTCTTGCAATAAGATATGCGATTACTTCAGAGTCTATTGTTGTCTGGAAAATAGCACCTGTCTGGCTGAGTTCTTCTCTCAGCTCAATCGCATTTACTAAATTTCCATTATGCGCAATCGCAAGTGTTCCCTTCACATAGTTTATAACAAGTGGCATTGCATTCTCTACACGTGTTCCGCCTGCTGTTGAATATCTCACATGTCCTACTCCAAGATTTCCTTTCAATTCTGAAAGTCCCTCTTCGTTAAACACGTCATCTACATGGCCAAGTCCTTTCTTTGAAAGAACGTTTCTCTTCCCATAAGTGTCTGTCACTGCAATACCGCAGCTCTCCTGACCTCTATGCTGCAGAGCAAACAAGCCATAATAGACTGATGCAGCCACATCCTGTCCATCCACATCATAAGCACCAAAAACACCGCATTCTTCCCCAAGTCCCGTCACTGCTTTTTCAAATTCACTCATGTCAGTTTATGCTCCTTACCTAGTTCCTGCTAGTTTTTATCATGATTTCTGTATCATACAAAACCGATTATAATATAAGGCAGAGTGAAAATCAACATTCCCTCCGCCTTGTATTTCTTCCTGCTCATTATTTTATTCGCGCTTGATATATTAGCATTTCTAATATATTCGTCGTTTTTATTCTTCGTATCTTATTACCGCCTTCGTTTTTTGTCAGTATTTACAAAATCACTATCCATTCGTATAACGAGACAAAAATTGACGGGTACGCTCTTCTTTTGGATTCTCAAACACTTCCTCAGGTGTTCCCTGCTCAAGTATCTTACCGTCATCCATAAAAAGAACCTTGTCCGATACATCTCTTGCAAATGCCATCTCATGCGTTACGATGATCATCGTAGTATTCTGATCCGCAAGTCCTTTGATTACCTTCAGCACTTCACCTGTAAGCTCCGGATCCAGCGCTGAAGTCGGCTCGTCAAAGCAAAGGATATCCGGACTAAGTGCAAGTGCACGGGCAATTGCCACACGCTGACACTGTCCTCCGGAAAGCTGATGCGGATAGTTATTCATACGCTCTGAAAGTCCCATCTGATCTAAGAGGCGCTTTGCTTCTGCTTCAATCTCTGCGTGAATCTCCTTCTTGCGCGCCTTATAATCCGGCTGGCTTTTTGCAAGAAGTTCCTTTGCAAGCATTACATTTCCAAGTGCTGTATACTGTGGAAACAGGTTAAAAGACTGGAACACAAGTCCAAAATGCAGTCTCTTCTTACGGATCTCACTCTCCTGTTTTGTTACAGGATTTGTGGCATCAAACAATAATTCATCATTTACACGTATCACGCCCTTATCCGGTGTCTCCAGAAAATTCAGACAGCGCAGAAGTGTTGTCTTTCCACTTCCCGAGGAACCAATCAATGAAAGTACCTGTCCACGCTCCAATGAAAAGCTGATATCTTTCAATACTTCTGTCCGTCCAAATGTTTTATTAATATGTTCTACTTCAAGTATTGCCATTTATCTCTTCCTCCCCATTTAATTAAAATATTCCAGTTTCTTCTCAAGCTTTCCAAGAAGGACTGTCAGAATACCATTGAAGATCAGATAATAAAAGGCTGTAAAGAACATCGGCCAGATCGCACCTGAGATTCCCTGGGAACCTTTCAGGAATGCCTGACCTGCCCAGATAATCTCCTGCAGTGCGATGATACGTGCAAGAGAAGTATCTTTTACAAGCGTAATGATCTCATTTGACATCGGTGGAACAATTCTCTTCACCATCTGAAGCAGCTTAATCTTAAAGAAGATCTGATGCTTTGTCATACCAAGGACAAGTCCTGCCTCTGTCTGTCCCTGTGGGATACCCTGGATTCCTCCGCGGTAGATTACAGAGAAATAACATGCATAGTTAAAGATAAATGCAACCGAAGCTGCAAGAAATCTTCCACTTTCTCCTCCACCCCAGATTGGGTTTCCCAGGACCAGTCCCGGGAAATAGTAAATGATCAGCATCTGGATCATAAGCGGTGTACCACGTACGATCCAGACAATGATATTCGTAATATAACTCAACGGTTTAAAATGTGACATTGATCCAAATGCAATGACCAGTCCTAACGGAATAGCCCCAAGAAGCGTTGCAAAAAACAGCTTCAATGTCTGTAAAAATCCCACATTCAGCGAGTGAATAACGATTGGAAATTGTTCCATAATAAGTTCCATTATATTAAAGCTCCATCCTAAATTTATTTTTCGATCAATGCAGCCTGTACTTTATAAGTCTCAGCACATTTCTTCATTGATCCATCTTCCATACTCTTTTTAAAGTAATCATTCAGAGCTGCTGCAAGATCAGATCCTTTACGGAATCCAACACCATACTCCTCATCGTTCAGACTTATTGTGTAAGTAAGATCTGCATAACCTGTTCCTTCTCCGATCATAGCAGCTGCCATCAAAGCGTCAATTGCAGCTGCATCTGAATTTCCTGAAGCAACTTCCATCAGTGCATCTGCCTGTGATGAAACAGCTGTATACTGAGCACCGATTCTGTTTACCTGCTCTTCTCCTGCACTTCCTGCTTCTACTGCAAAAGTTAAATCTTTTACACTATCCTCATCCTGATACTTATCTGCTTTGTCAGCCGGTACAACTACAACCTGTGCATTGTTCATATAAGCATCTGTGCATTCCATGGAGCTTTCCACTTCATCTGTCAGTGTCATACCATTCCATACACAGTCGATTGACTTTCCATCAAGCTCAAGTACTTTATTATCCCAGTCAATCTCAACAAACTCCGCTTTAACTCCGATGCTCTCTGCAAATGCTTTCGCCATATCTGCATCGAATCCGATCCACTCACCATTATCATCTTTATAATCCATTGGCTCAAAGTCAGTAACACCGACTACAAGCGTTCCTTTATCTTTCACATATTCAAGGTCACTTCCTGTTGATTCTGACTTCTTCTCATCACTCTTTGTATCAGAAGCTCCTGATCCGCATCCTGCTAACATAGAAACTGCAAGTCCTGCACACAATAACACACTTAATACTTTTCTTTTCATAATAATACCCTCCATCATCGAGTTTGGCTTTTATTCTCTACCAATGAGTCACTGTACTACGGTAAAGTTACCGTTGTATTCTACCATAGCATACAATATATGTCAAACCCCAAAAACAATAACCAAAAGGTACAGAACAATGCAGGTTACTGTTCACTCCCGTGTCAATCACTCCGCTGATTGACACGGAGGATGCGCGTTTTGACTTGAATGCATCTCGCCCCATCGCCAAAGGCGATTTAAAATGGCGAGATGCGTTGCTGGTCGCACATCGTGTGAACAGTAACAAATATTCTGCTCCAGATAAGGAAGTGGAGGTGATCGTCCATGGCATCTGAATCAGCAACCCTTTATCTCAAAGCAGACAGGAATGTTGAGGTATCAAAGCAAAATGTCATGTTAGGAGATATCCTGAATATGGAGTGTTCAGACAAGACCATCCTGACGAAAGTAAAAACTTTGCGGATTCTGAAGATCCGGGAGGCAAAAGAACAGCGCTATATAATTTCCGTGTTGAAAATTATTGCCTGTATTCATGAACAGTATCCCCGGCTGGAGATTCAGAACCTGGGCGAAACAGATATTATCGTTACTTATGAAAATCAGAAAACACCACCGCTTCCCTGGCACATTTTAAAGGTAGGTCTGGTATCAGCAGTGATTTTCTTTGGATCTGCCTTCTCGATCATGGCATTCAATAATGATGTTGGTGTAACGAAGCTGTTTGGTCAGATTTATGAACTGATCATGGGAAAGAAGACAGACGGTTTTTCTGTTCTGGAAGTCACGTATTCCATAGGACTTGCAATCGGAATTCTAATCTTCTTTAATCACTTTGGTAAAAAACGCTTTACAGTCGATCCGACACCGATGGAAGTGCAGATGCGTCTTTATGAAAATGATATCCAGACAACTTTGGTAGAAAATGCAGCACGGCAAAAGAAAGAACTGGAGGTTGGAAAATGAACTTGTTGCAGACAACTTTCCTTACATTACTTGGTTTAAGTGCCGGAATGATAATCGCTGGCGGTGTCTTTTCTTTCATCGTAGAACTTGGTGTGATCTCAGATTTTGCAGATCGTACCCATACCGGCAACCACATTTTAATTTATGAAAATATGGTTGCAGCCGGTGCGATCCTTGGAAATCTGTTTCAGATTTTTGAAGTTCATCTTCCGGGAAGGATGATATTTCTTGCAATTTATGGACTTTTCGGTGGAATCTTTGTTGGTTGCTGGGCAATGGCACTTGCAGAGATTTTGAATGTATTTCCCATTTTTATGAGACGGGCAAAGATTGTCCGGTATCTCGCAGTGTTTGTGTTAATGGTTGCATTAGGGAAAGGAATCGGAGCAGGATTGTTTTTTTGGAAAAGATGGTAAACTCTACCGCTTCATTTCTTTCCGCATCCGCTCCAGTACCTTTTTTTCTGTCCTCGACACCTGCACCTGGGACATTCCCATTTTCTTTCCCACCTCAGCCTGTGTCTTTCCTGCGAAATATCTCAGATAAATGATTGTCTTCTCCTTCGCTTCAAGTGTTTCCAGCACTTCTTTTAATACAATCCGGTCAAGCACCTTTTCTTCCTGCCTGTCTTTTTCTTCCAGCTTATCCATCAGAAGGATCTCACTTCCCTCTTTCTGATGGATCGGCTTATATATGGATTCCACCTCCACTGCCGACTCCATTGCCTGCACAATCTCCTCACAATCTACCTGAAGCTCTTCTGATAATTCTTTCAATGTCGGTTCTCTCCCGAGTATCCTGGTCATCTTTTCTCTTGCCTGCAGACTCTTGTAGGACAGCTCTCTTAATGAACGGCTGACTTTTATCATTCCGTCATCTCTCAAAAAGCGCCGGATTTCTCCTGATATCATCGGAACGGCATAGGTTGAAAACTGTACTTCATAGGAAAGATCAAATTTATCAATTGCCTTAAGCAGTCCGATGCTTCCAATCTGAAACAGATCTTCCGGTTCTGCACCTCTTCCGTAAAATCGCTTTACTACGCACCAGACAAGTCCTATATTTCTCTCGACAAGTTCTTCTCTCGCTTTTTTATCTCCGTCGTGTGACTTTCTGATTAAAGCGATTGTGTTGTCCATACTCTGCTTCCTTTACCTATTGTCTTAGTCATTTTTACACAGGTTCCCTCCCCCGCCTTTGACTCTACTTCCACGGTATCCATGAATGCTTCCATAAAAGAAAATCCCATTCCTGACCGATCATCCTCCGGTTTTGTTGTAAACATCGGTTCCATTGCTTTTTCCACATTTTCAATACCTTTCCCATTGTCCGATATTTCTACTGTAAAAAGCTGGTTTTCTATACTACAGTGTATCTTTACTTTTTCTACTCTCTGTTCATATCCGTGGATAATCGCATTTGTTACGGCTTCTGACACTGCGGTCTTCACATCTGCAACTTCCTCCACCGTCGGGTTTAGTTGTGTCAAAAAGGATGCTACTGATACTCTGGCAAATCCCTCATTTTCTGATCTGCTGTCAAAGCGGATCTCCATCTCATTTCTCTGTGTATTACTCGCCTCCATCACTCTTCCCCCTCATAGATCTGCATAATCTTTGCTGCTCCTGAAAATGTAAGAATCTTCCGGATTCTTTCGTTCGTATGTACCGCCCAGACTTCTCCTCCGATCAGACTGACGGTCTTATACCGTCCCATAATGATTCCAATTCCCGAACTATCCATAAAATCTGTCCTGTCAAAGTCAAAGATCACATATCTGATATGATTTCTGCTGATCACAGCATCCGCTTCTTTCCTGATTTCATCTGCATTATGATGGTCTACCTCTCTTGGAAGATAGATCGTCAGACAATTTTCCTGTACCTGATATCTCATAAATATTCCTGCCTCCTGCTTTTCCGATTTTCCGTTTAATTACCTGAATCTGTACACTAAAAAAGGATATGCTTCTTCGCATATCCTTTTCCTTCGTAATCTTATTCATTATCCTCTGTATTGTCAGAATTATCATAATTTCCATTATCCCCATCATCCTGAGAATTATCGGAGCTATTGGAGTTATTGGAATTTTCTGAGTCCTCTGATACTGAACTGCTGTCTGAACTTGTATCTGAACTTGCGTCTGTACTTGTATCTGCGCTGGCGTCTCCATTCAGAATTGCAAGCTGTTTTTTCGCATCCTCAATATATTTGGAATTGTTATAAGTATCTACCATCTTCTGATACCAGGTCTTTGCATTCTCTGTATCGCCTTTTCCCTGATAAGCCTGTGCCAGACGGTAAATAGCCTGTCCATTATTATAACTTTCGTCCATCTTCACAACCTTTGTCAGGTACTCAATCGCCTGATCATAGTCCTCTGATTCCAGCGAATCCACACCGGCTGCATATCTTCTCCTGCATGCTGTTGGGAAAATAGAATCGGAAAGTGTGTCATACATCTCTTTTCCACTGTCTCCAAGAGAATCTCTTGTGATCTCAAGCAGCGCGTCTGCCATATCCGTATAACTATATTCTCCGGAACGACTCTGACTTGAAACCTGAAGCAGTTTCTCATAGCTGTCAGATGTTGCCTTTGCCTGGTCAACTGCTTTCTGTGCCTCGTCTCCGGCTGTTCGGTACTGATCCAGTGTTCTTGTCTGGGCACTCACCTGTGCTTCCAGTGTGTTGATCTGTTCACTGTACGCACGCATCTGATTATTCAATTTCTCCGAACGGTTCTGATTCACCGCCGGAGCAACAAGAAACCAAATCAAAGCAGCACCAAGAACCATTCCGATCAATATATTGGCAAATGCAAGCTGCTGTGCCATATCCCGGATCTTAGAACGTTTTGGCTGAATGATCGTCTCATTCCCGAGACTATATTCTACTGCCGCACTTTTTGGTTTCCGGAAACTTCTCTCTGCGTTCTTCCCGTATCTGCCACGCTGTTTTGTGACTTCTTGCAGATAGGTCAGTGTCAGTTCATTCGTTGTATCCAATTTCTTTGCTTCTATAAGAATCTGTCTTGCCTTTGTATTCTGATTCGTCTGTATATAAATCAGAGCCAGAAGCTGATACGCCTTCAGAAATGTCGGATGAGACGCGATCACCTGTTTCAACTGAATGATTGCAAGATCTTCCCCGTTCTGCTGACAGTAAACCAGACACTGGTTAAACTTCTTAATTGCCTGATTCAGTGATTCTAATTCATTCGCTGAATTCTGTACGTTTTTAATATAATAATCTGCAATATTATCTCTTGGGCACAGATTCTTACTGATGATCCACTCCACAAGAGCTTCTGAAACTTCCCCTATGCCATAATACACAAGACCTAAAAGATTCCGCGCTGCAATATTCTCCCTGTTATACTGCAGGCTCTGCTGCAAGGAAACGATTGCCCCGGACATATCTCTCACCTGGGCTTTGCGCAGTCCATCATTGTACCAGGTATTTGACTGATACATGATCTTCTTTGTGTAATCCATTTATACCCACCACTATCTTTCTATCTTCTCACCGTTTTTTCTTTCTTTGCCATAACCTCTTTTACAATATCCTGCATATCTGTCAGATCTTCCTTGTAAACAGCTTCCTCAATCTGGTCAACCTCGAGACTTGGCTTGAATTTTCTGAGTTCTTCTTCATAATTAAGCATCTGCAATCAAACCTCCCCACATCCGCTTAAAGATTCCTGTATGATCTCTTTGATCATTCCTGTCAGGTAAAGAGAACCGAGACAATACACCGTTCTTCTCCCCTGAATCCGCAATACATACTGCATTGCCTCTTTGACAGATTCAATCACAGTCACCGGCTGTTCTGTATATTTCCGGAACAGTTCACCTAGAATGTGTGCGTCTGTCGCACGATCTCCATCGATCAATGTTACTACATATTCTTCCGCATCAGCATGTTTGCATAGATACGAAATCATTTCTTCATATTCTTTATCTTTTACCGCCGAAAATAAAATAATATTTCCATCTGGATTCTTCGGCACACTTCTTACAAATGCCTGAATGGCACTCACATTATGCGCTCCGTCAACGTATACTTTTGGAAGAATCTCTTCCATTCTTCCTGCCCATTTCACCCTGGCAAGTGCTGTTCTCCACTCTTGTGGATGACCGTTTTCTTTGAAAAGATAACGCATCACTTCCATCGCAAGCAGTGCATTCCCCGGCTGATAGGTTCCAATATTATTTAATTTCCACGTGGTAGTTCCATAATAAGCACTTGCGCAGGAAAATGCAATATGTTTATCTTCAATTCCAAGAATTTCGTACGCATCTTTCCCTATTTTTTTACAGAAACAGCCTTCTTTTTCTGCTGTTTTTTCAATTACAGAATCACTTTCCGGTGCTGTCTGTGCAAAGAACACCGGAACTTTCGGACAGATGATTCCTGCCTTCTCTCCTGCGATCTGTTCCACTGTGTCACCAAGATATTCCATATGATCCAGACCGATCGATGTGATCACGCAGGCGACCGGTTCTACAGAACTTGTAGCATCCAGCCGGCCTCCAAGTCCTGTCTCAAGGACAATGTATTCCATTCCTGCTCTGTCATAAGCTTTCATTGCCATTGCAAATAAAAATTCGAAAAATGTCGGATGCTCCAGTCCTGCATCCTGCATCCTGCGAACAGCCTGCATAGTCTCTTCAAATACTTCGCAGAAATCCTCATCACTGATCTGCTTTCCGTTCAGAACAATCCGTTCATTCATTTTCACCAGATGCGGTGAAGTAAACAATCCGATGCTTTTTCCTTCCGCCCGGAGCATCGCATCCAGATAAGCGCATACAGAACCTTTTCCATTCGTTCCCGCCACATGAATGATCTTCTTTCCATTCTGCGGATTTCCCAGAAACAGAAGCATCTCTCTGGTATGATCCAGAGAGTGCTTTCTTGTAAATCTTGGAATTTCTTCTATATAGGTTACGATTTCCTTATAGGTCATTTTTTCTTTTCTTCCTTTTGTTCTACAAAGGCCTGTCTTCCATTCTCAACATCCGTATCCTGGTCTGTCACTTCTACAAGCTGGCCTCCTGTATATTCATAAGTCTTTGAAGTACGGAAGATCGTGTTACTTGAACCGCACTGTGCGACCATGATCTGATCACCATCTTTGATCTCTGACTCTTTCAGATCCAGTCTTGTATTATTCAGGAATTTTGTTGTCTGCTTCTCACCGTTGATATAAACTTTACTCTGCTTTGTAAAGTTCTCTCCGTAAATGCTATAAGTTCCCTTCAGCTGCCCCACAACACTGGTGATCGTCGCATCCTTTACTCCCATGACCATATGTCCTTCTGTAATCGGAGCTCCATTGTCCTTGTATACATACTGTTTTCCGTACATGATATCATACTGGAGTAATTCCAGATCAGCAAGATAATTCTTTGTCTGTCTTCTCTGCTGATGGTAATTGAAAATAGTTCCTGTATGAATATCCAGACGGTCAAAGACTTCTGCCATAATCTGGTAAGCAGCGATATTTCCATCTTTCTTTTTCAGTCCGATATTGTCCCAGATAACATAATTCGTATTGTACAGATATTTTCCTTTCAGGTCTTTCGCTTCCAGACCAAGTGTCGGAAGATGGTCTCCATAGAATACGAGCACTGTCGGTTCCCCTCTCTGCTCGATTGCATCGATCAGCTGTCCGACGAATTTGTCCATCTCATGGACTTCATTTACATAGTATTCCCATGCATTTCTCTTGCCTTCATCTTCCACTCCGGTTACTTTGATCTCCGGATTTTCCAAGGTCGGCTCTGTCGGATAATCTCCATGTCCCTGCACACTGATCGTACATACAAAGTCTGTTCCGTCTGTTGTGTCCAGAGACTCCATAATGTTCGGAACAAGAATATCGTCTGTCGCCCATCCCTTCGGAGTCGTCTTTAAGATATTCATGAATTCCTTACTTGTATAATGGTCGAATCCCATGTTGTTGTATACTTTTGCACGGCTGTAGAAATTACCACCGTTGTTGTGAAGTGCCTCTGCGCCATAACCAAGAGAAGTCAGTGCACTTGCCGCACTCTCAAGCGGTGTCGTCTTCACATAAGTCTTGTACGGATACTCTCCCGGTCCAAAGAAACGCATATTCATTCCGGTAAGTACCTCGAACTCTGTATTCGCTGTACCTGCTCCAACAGATGGAACTTTAAAATATCCGGAAGAATAGTCCGCATACAGTTTTCTGAGATTCGGGATCGGATCCTCTGAAAATCTCAGCCATTCTACCTCGGTCGGATCGAAATAAGATTCCAGCTGGACAAACATGATATTCGGCAGTTCATCTTTCGAACGGCTTGTCTCACTCACGTTAAGGCATCCATCCTTGTTGATCTCTGCCATCGTCTCTTCGCTGTAACCGGCCGGCTGATTGATTCCTGTATTAAATAAGCTTGCTGCGAAGCAATATGGGAATCCATAGTCTTCATAAGCAAATGCGATATTTCCAAAATAATTCGAAATCACTCGCTTGTCGATTGCAATATCCGTAAGTCCCACATAAGCAAACCCGGATGCCACAACCGCGATTGCTGCAATAATCCGGTGCATTTTCCCTGTGTATTGCCCACCACGGCGCCACATGGAAATGACCCACAAAACAACAGCAACGATTCCAATGGTAAGCATCACGATCTCAAAGCCATTGAAGTAATTGCTTGTCAGTTCCAAAGCATCTGACAGAACTTTCAAGTCCTGCGCATTGAACGGTGTAACTCGCTTCAGGAGCAGATATCCGTTACACGCTCCGAGAAACAGCCAGAATACACTGAGAAGGATTCTGACGAACACTCGTCTTCGGAACAGATAAACTATCATAAATGTTGCAAAAATTAAAAATGCATTAAACAGAAACACAAGCGGTGTTCCTGTCATGTAGCTCCATGCTTCAAAAAAGGAATGCCTTGAGATCACCTCGATCAAAAAATTCAAAACACAGGCCAGCAGATAATGAAGGACGAGTGAAAATCTGTTCATCCACTTATAAACCGGCTGCATCTTCTTCGCAAATTTACTGTTTCTTCTTTCTTCCAGGATCCTCTGACGTCTTGCTTTTTTCTCTTGATAGTGTCTCTTGATATCTTCTGGTTTCAGATTTTTGACTTTTGTAAAAAATCCTTTGATATCTGGTTTTTTAATATGAATCCGCTTCATCTATAACCTCTTTCTTATAGGCAAAATGCACGGCATGGGATCTTAGCTCCCTTCTGCCGTGCGACTTTTTGCCGTCTAATACCTGATACTGTGTCTAAACTGCTGTTTACAGTTTCCTGCTTTTTTGCAGCTTTTCTCCCCCCACAGTTATCTGAGACTATCGATTCTCTCTTTTACCTGCTCAAGCATCTTTGTATATTTCTCAAGTTTATCACGCTCAGCCTGAACCTTATCTGCCGGTGCTTTGCTTGTGAATCTTTCATTTGCAAGCATTCCCTGTGCTCTCTTGATCTCGCTGTTGAGTCTCTCTTCCTCTTTCTTCAGTCTTTCTCTCTCCTGCTCGAAGTCTACAAGGTCTTCTAACGGAAGGTAAACAGTTGCTCCAGGAACAACGATAGATACTGCATCATCTGCAACATCCTTCTTCTCATAGTGAAGAATAATATCGTTTGCCAGCATCAGCGGTTTTACAGACTCCTTGAATACTTCAAGTGCTGTAAGCAGTTTGGAATCACTGCTGATAATATATACCTTTGTACGTTTGTTATTCGGAACATTCATCTCAGCACGCATATTTCTGATTCCGCGTGTGATTGCTTTTACATGCTCAATAACTTCTGTAGCATATGGGAACTCCCAATCCTCTCTGTATACCGGCCAGCTTGACATCATCAGTGACTCTTCCTCCGGTACAAGTGCTCCGTAGATCTCTTCTGTGATAAATGGCATAAATGGATGAAGAAGCTTAAGTGCCTGTCCAAGTACTGTCTTAAGTACCCACAGTACACAGTTTGCGGACTGTGAATCTTCCTCTGCATGGTAGATACGATATTTTGCGATCTCTACATACCAGTCACAGAACTCATCCCAGATAAAGTCATGCACTTTCTGAACTGCGATACCAAGCTCGAACTTATCCATGTTCTCTGTCATTTCTTTTGTCAGACTGTTTACCTTGGAAAGGATCCATCTGTCTGCCGGTTTCAGCAAGAAGTCTTCTGGTTCTTCTACAACGTTCTTCTCCATGTTCATCAGAATAAATCTTGATGCATTCCATACTTTGTTTGCAAAGTTACGGCTTGCCTCAACACGCTCGTTGTAGAAACGCATATCGTTACCAGGTGCATTTCCTGTGATGAGTGTCAGTCTCAGCGCATCTGCACCGTACTTGTCGATGATCTCAAGCGGATCGATACCATTTCCAAGAGACTTACTCATCTTACGTCCCTGGGAGTCTCTTACAAGACCGTGGATCAGTACTGTGTTAAACGGAGCTTTTCCTGTATGCTCATATCCTGAGAATACCATACGGATTACCCAGAAGAAGATGATATCATATCCAGTTACAAGAACATCTGTCGGATAGAAGTAGTCAAGGTCTTCTGTCTTCTCCGGCCATCCAAGTGTGGAGAACGGCCACAGTGCGGAAGAGAACCATGTATCAAGTGTATCTTCATCCTGTGTGAAATGTGTACATCCACAGTGTGGGCATTTCTCCGGTGCTTCTTTCGCAACTACAAATTCACCGCACTCATCACAGTAATAAGCCGGAATTCTGTGTCCCCACCAGATCTGACGGGAGATACACCAGTCTTTGATGTTCTCAAGCCAGTGAAGGTAAATCTTGTCAAAACGCTCCGGTACGAAACGAAGTTCACCAGTCTTCAGTGCGTTGATCGCCGGTTTTGCAAGCTCTTCCATCTTCACGAACCACTGCTGTTTGATCAGCGGCTCAACGGTTGTACCACAACGGTCATGTGTTCCTACTGCATGCATGTGAGGAACAACCTTTACAAGGTATCCCTGCTCATCCAGATCAGCTACGATTGCCTTTCTGGCCTCGTAACGATCCATTCCTGCGTATTTTCCACCCTTCTCGTTAATTGTCGCATCATCGTTCATGATGTTGATCTCCGGAAGGTTATGACGCTTTCCTACCTCGAAGTCGTTCGGGTCATGTGCCGGTGTGATCTTAACAGCACCTGTTCCGAATTCTTTGTCTACATAATAGTCCGCAACGATCGGGATCTCACGGTTTACAAGCGGAAGGATTGCCATCTTTCCTACGATGTCTTTGTATCTCTCATCATCCGGGTGAACGGCGATTGCTGTATCTCCAAGCAATGTCTCCGGACGTGTTGTTGCGATCTCAAGGAAACGGTCTGTTCCGGCGATCGGGTACTTAATGTGCCAGAAGTTTCCGTCCTGATCCTCATGTTCTACCTCTGCATCTGACAGAGATGTCTTACATTTCGGACACCAGTTGATGATTCTTGATCCTTTGTAAATATATCCCTTGTTGTATAAGTTGATAAATACTTCTTCTACTGCCTTGGAACATCCCTCGTCCATTGTGAAACGCTCTCTGTCCCAGTCACAGGAAATACCAAGCTTCTTCAGCTGATTCTCGATTGTTCCTGCGTACTCTTCTTTCCACTGCCATGTTCTCTCAAGGAATCCCTCACGTCCAAGTTCTTTCTTGTCGATTCCCTCTTCTTTGAGCTGATTTGTAACCTTAACCTCTGTAGAGATTGCTGCATGGTCTGTTCCCGGAATCCAAAGTGCATTGTATCCTTCCATTCTCTTGTAACGGATCAGGATATCCTGCAGTGTGTTGTCAAGTGCATGTCCCATATGCAGCTTTCCTGTAATATTCGGAGGCGGCATTACTGTTGTAAATGGTTTCTTACTTCTGTCTACTTCAGCATGAAAATACTTGTTCTCACACCATCTCTCATAGAGTTTCTCTTCGATCTGTTTCGGATCGTAAGTCTTTGCGAGTTCTTTGCTCATGATTGTTCTCCTTTTTCCACATATTATGTTAATTTTGTAGTTGTTTTCCACAATCTCATTGTTTTAAAAGTGGATATCTCTTTCTTCTATAACTAGAAAACGCCCTCTACTTCACGTAAAGGGCGAAAATCTCGCGGTACCACCTTATTTATATATGTAATAAAATTTCACATATATATCTCTTCGTTCTGTAACGTGAACGACTCCGGGAACTCCTATCCGACCTCTTTGGCCTTTCAGAATTCCGGCTCCAAAGCTACCTTCCATCATCCTTTTTCCAAACCGTCTCACAGCCAGATCCTCTTAGCGATCCGGACGGTTCTCTCTGTGGGAAGTAATGACGTACTCCTCTTCTTCAACACCTGTATCTTTACATAGTTGTTAAATATTTTTTAACTGTTACTACTATAGCTGTCAAAGGCTGATTTGTCAAGGGATTTCCCTTTCTTTAAGAAATCTTAAAATATCATAAGCACCGTCGGAAGTCCAGCCATATCTTCTTAGCCTTGCTCTTTTAGAAGTAAATGCTGCAACATCCCTGCAATATCATACCCGTAGTTCTCTCCTGTCGCCCAACCGGCTCCTTCCGGGTTCTCTTTCTGCCCCAGCCATTGTACATAAGGTGCAGAAGCTTTTTTCACATATTCATAACGATTATCCACACAAGTCTGATTCAGCGGTTCATCTGTCGCATAGGCCTTCAGATGCTGGATCTGTGCCCGCACTCCTGTTCTGACATCCGGATAAGAATTTCCCGGCACTCCTCCCCCGGTTGTTCCTATTCCGGCAAAATTGAACTGTTCAATACTTACATCACCACCAAACTGAAGAAATCCAGTCTCTTTCATTGCCTGGATAAATGCAACCTCTGCCCGGATATCTTCTGCCTCTGCTTCTTCACAGTAAATCTGGCAGAATGTTTCTATGGAATCTGCTCCGCCTTTTGCCAGTTCTTCCGACGGATATTCGTATCCCGATTGATTGAAATAATCTGCAAGCTCATCCACCGTAACAACACTCTCACCCATGACCGGATACTGCCCGGCCGGAGAACACATCTGTGCTGTTATTGCTGCACTGTCAGTCTGTGCAACTTCTTCTATCGAATCTGTTGCCTCTTCTGCAACTGCTTCCTTTTCATTTTGCATGTCAGAATCTGATTTCTGTTCTACTTCTGACTGTTTCATAACATCATTTTTCTGATTCTGAGGAATCATTCCGTTTCTTCCTGCCATTGCCAGAATCACTACCAGAAGAACTCCCATTGCTGCTTCTATATAAATAGGTAATTTCATTTCGCGCTTCCTGTCCATTTTCCAGGTATTTGATATAGTATATACAACAATTCTTTCAGATAACACTCAATTAATAAATCGCTACCATTACCCGAAAATGAAAAAATGTGAAGCAGGCCAATGAATGCAGAGAACTTTAAAAAACATCTAAAAAAAGAAGCTACAATACGCAGCTTCTTTTTTACTTCTTTTTACGCTTATTATTTCCACAATTTCTTATAGATTTCTACAACATCTTCCTTTGAAGGTACTCTCGGGTTAGTTGCTGTACATCCATCCTCGAGTGCGGCATCTGCCATACTGTCGATTGCATTGAAGTACTCTTCCTCTGAGATTGTACCCATCTGGGAGATTGACAGCGGAATATCCATCTCTTTTAACATAAACTGTACCCAGTTTACAAGGGATCTGACTGTCATGATCTCATTATAGCTGCTCAGTCCAAGGATCTGAGCTACAGTTGCATAACGCTTAACAGCCGGAAGATATTCTTTCTGACTCTTGCTATGCTTATTGATATCACTGTTGAATTCTATGATATGCGGAAGAAGCATTGCGTTCGCACGTCCGTGTGGGATGTGGAACTTTGCACCTAACTGATGAGCCATACCATGGTTCAGTCCGAGAGATGCTGAGTTGAATGCCAATCCTGCCAGACAGGATGCAGAGTGCATCTTCTGACGTGCATGAGTATCATTTCCATCCAGATATGCTCTGAGAAGGAATACTCCAACCAACTCGATCGATTTCTCTGCAAGTGCTGTTGAGAAATCGCTTCTATCTGTACTTACACATGCTTCAAGTGCGTGTGTAAATACGTCCATTCCTGTATCTGCTGTAATCGCCGGTGGCACACTCTTTACAAGTTCTGCATCGAGGATTGCCTCGTCCGGTGTCAATTCCCAGGATACAAGTGGATATTTTCTCTGTTCTGCCGGGTCTGATACAACGGCAAATGAAGTTACCTCTGATCCTGTACCGCTTGTTGTTGGAATTGCAATCAGCCCTACCTCTGCGTAATGATCTACGCGAAGTGCAAATTCACGGATTGACTTGGAGGAGTCAATTGCTGATCCGCCACCAACTGCAACAATTGCATCTGGCTTATATTCAAGCATCTTCTTAACACCGAGACTGATCTTCTCAATCGGTGGATCCGGAACAATATCCTGAAAGATATCATATTCCTTACCTGCTTTTTTGATTGGATCGAGAATCAGGTTCAGATTTTTGCTTTTCGCCATAAATGGGTCTGTAACAATCAGGATCTTCTTATATGGCACTTCTGCCAGTCGATCCAGCGCATTATCTCCAAAATTTACTCTAGTTTTAATCTGAAAGCTTTTCATAACTGCCCTTCCTTACTTTGGATAGATACATTTTACACCAATCTTATCAAAATGCTGAAGCCATCTTGTTTCCGGCTTTGCATCCGTAACTATAGTTGTGATCTGATCTAATGAACCTATCTCAGCAAATGCTACTTGATCGAACTTACTGCTGTCTACAGCAAGAATTTTTTCTTTTGCTCTTGTCAGCATCGTCCGCTTATTATTCGCATGCAGATCATCTGAATCTGTAAGTCCTGCGTTCATATCGATTCCCTTTGCAGAGATGATTGCCTTATCTACATGATAGGATCGAAGCATCCTGTCTGTCTGATAACCTACCAGCGCAAAGGATCCTTCTCTTGATTCTCCTCCGGTAGAGAGAACTTTCCAGTCCTGTGCTCCAAAAAGCTCTATGATAATCTCCACTGAGTTCGTGAGCACGGTAAGATTCTTCTTTCCCTGTTCGAGAAGTGTCTTTGCAACATACACTGCTGTAGAACTTGCATCAAGCATGATGCTGTCCCCATCTTTGATCTGTTCACTCACAAGCTCCGCTATATGCTGTTTACCAACAATATTGCGATTCTTTCTGATGTTGAACGGAAGCTCGATATTCACATTTTCATTGATCACGGCACCGCCATAGCTTTTGATGGCGAAACCGTCCTGAACCAGTTTATCGAGGTCTCTTCGGATTGTCTCCTCGGAAACCTCGTAAATCTGACTCAGTTCGCTTACTACGACTCTTCTGTCGTTCTGCAGTTTTTCTAATATTTCATTTCTTCTCTCTATCGCAAGCATCTAACTGCCTCCTGTCCTAAGTCCAATATAATGTTACTGGTATTGAACTATAATTCCCTCAGACATTAAAGCAGAGTTCATTATAAGATTGCGTCGCGAATCTGAGCATCCGGATGAGCAATAACGGAAGAGTCAAGGAACATTCCTCTATCTTTGATTGCTTCCTTAGCTTTTTCGATTGCAGCTTCTACAGCAGCCACTTCACCAGTGAGCAGCATGTAGGATTTTCCGCACATACCACGTGCGATACGAAGCTCGATCAAATCAACGATAGCCGTCTTCGCAGCCTCATCAGCAGCTACAATAATTGAAGATGCATCGTATGTCTCCATAATACCAAGAGCGGATACGTCTTCAATATGTGCAGCACCGTAGATTGCCGGGAAGATGGACTCGTGCGGATTACCGAGCACAAAACTGTCGATCAGGTGAAGACCATGCATCTCTTTTGCATTATCCACTGCTGCTTTAACGGCACTTAAGTCACCTGTAATGATCGCGATATATTTGCCCGGACATACTGTCTGTGCTTCGATTATGCTGACTTCAGAAGTCTTTACCATAGCATCAGCTGCGGTAATACCTGCTGAAACAGTCTTATATTCTACCATTCCAATAGCCTTACTCATTGCCTGCACGTCCTTCCTGAGATTCTATGACAATATATTTCTCATTTACTTCTGTAACTAAACCATTCACGGATGCGTGGATTCCAACGCTTAATCCCTTTCCTGGTTCAGCAATCATCTGTCCTTTAGTTACCATGTCGCCTGCTTTCACAATTGCAGAAGCAGGTGCTCCAATATGCTGACTTAACAGAATACGTACTGTCTTAACCGGCACTGCTGATTCATCAAGCGGTGCTTCACGGTTATATCTCGTAAGATCAAGACGCGCCATAAGTCTCTCCATCGGAACTTTTCTGTATTCTCTTTCCGGTCCTACAGGTTTTGCTTCTACTTTCGGAGGACGGATTCCGTTTGCACGAAGACCTCCCTTGTACTCTGCCATAAGACTTCTTGGTGAAAGTCCCTGGAAACAGGAATACATCTCACAAAGTCCGCAGGATGAGCAGAACAACGTATTGATGAAGATGTTCGGCTCCTGTACATCCTTGCATGTTGCTGCAAGCATAAATTTATTTGGCTCAATCGGATGTCCTAACAAATGTCTTGGACATAAGTCTGTACACATTGTACACTGGCAACAGCAAGCTGCTGCTCTCTTCATATCGATTGAGTTTTTCTTTAATTTCTTCTGAATGATGTGATGGTCTTTCGGAAGAACAAGGATTGCATTTGTTGTCTTTGTAACAGGCTGCGCTCCTGTTCCGATATTACCCATCATAGGTCCACCAACAAAGTAAACCGCATCTTTTGTAGTTACACCGCCAGCAAGAGCTACTACCTCTTCCAGTGGTGTTCCGATTGGAACACGAACTGTGATTGGGTGCTCTACTTCAGCTACTACTGATACAAGCTTATCCTCAACTGGTGTCTTCTCATTCAGTGCTCTGTATACATTGTAAACTGTCTCTACGTTGAATACAGCTACGCCGCTTTCGATTGGAAGTCCGCCCGGTCTTACAACTTTTCCGGTTGTCTCATAAATAAGAACAACCTCATCACCTGCCGGATATACTTCGTCCAACAGTCCAAGTCTTACTTCCGGATACTGTCCCATAACGGCCTTTACAGCTTCGATCGTTGCTGTGTAAGCTTTCTTAATACCAATGATGACTTCTTTCGCACCGACTGTCTCGCCGATCATATGAAATGTATCAATGATCTCCTTTGCATATTTCTCAAGGAGCTGTCTGTGAAGTCGAAGCAGTGGCTCACACTCTGCACAGTTCAGAATGATTGTCTCTGCACGTTCATCTAATTTAGCATATGTAGGAAAGCCTGCACCACCAGCACCAACGATACCGTTCTGCTGCAATATGCTGCTTAATTCTTTCATATCCATAATTTCACTACTCCAGTCCTAATCCTTCGTCAATAATTCCAACGATTGCAGCATCGATCGGAGTTTCCGGCATACCACTTCCGATTCTTGCAGCACTTCCCTGTACAACCAGAACGTATTCGCCGATTCCTGCGCCGATCTTATCGATTGCAATGATCTGTTTTGCTCCCTGACGCATATGATCTGCCACTTCTACAATCATGAATTTATTTCCGACTAAGTTTTCATTCTTGCGTGTTGATACAACACTGCCAACAACTTTTCCCATTAACATGATACAATCCTCACGGTATCCCCGCTCTTAATCTGCGCTGCATTTGCTTCATCTGTATCGATGTGCATCTCAAGTGTAAAGCTGTCATCTACACGGATCTGTACGTTGTTAAAGATGGTTCCTCTCTCATTATCTGCTTTTACAGATACGATATCACCATCATGAACTCCTGCTGCCATCGCATCTTTCGGAGCCATGTGAATATGTCTCTTCGCAACAATGCATCCCTCGTTCAGATACACCGCACCTTTTGGTCCGATGATCGCGATTGGTGCGCTTCCTGCAATATTTCCTGATTCTCTGATTGGTGCTTTTACACCGAGGCTGATTGCATCTGTTGCAGAAATCTCTACCTGAGTATTCTTTCTGACTGGTCCAAGAACTCTTACATTCTCGATTGCTCTTAATTTAAGACCAACAATTGTAACCTTTTCGTTTGATGCAAACTGTCCACCCATAAGTTCTTTGAACTTTGTAAGATGGTAGCCTTCTCCAAACAGAATCTCGACATGCTCCTGTGTGAGATGGATATGTCTTGCGGACACTCCGATTGGAACGAGAAAACCTTCTCCAGACTGAGCAGCATTCTTTTTCTCTACTGCTTCGAGAACCATTTTTGTAATTAATTCCACATTACTGTTATCCATATTTGTGTCTCCTCGCAAAGTGGATTGCTCCACTTACTTATTTAAGCACTCTCAGGGGATCAGCGCCCGGCGCTTAATCCCCTAAAAGTACCGGTCTTATTTACCTTTGACTATTATTTGATCTGTGGAAGAATCTTCTCAACATCTGTATGTGGTCTTGGGATTACATGTGTAGCTACAAGCTCTCCAAGTCTTCCTGCTGACTCTGCTCCAGACTCAACTGCTGATTTAACTGCTCCAACGTCTCCACGAACCATAACTGTTACAAGACCAGATCCGATCTTCTCTGTTCCAACGAGTGCTACGTTAGCAGCCTTTAACATTGAATCTGCTGCCTCGATAGATGCTACAAGTCCTCTTGTTTCAACCATTCCTAATGCTTCCTGTGACATTCTGCGTTCCTCCTTCTGAACTTCCGGTTTCTTCTGAACCGTTTCTGCCTTTTGCGCCGTCTTTCTTACTCTGCGTACAGTTTTGGCTGGCGCTTTGGCTGTTGTTGTTTTCTTTTCTTTTTCGTCTGCCATCTGTAGCTGCCTCCTATACAACCTTGTTTACACTTGTGTTAATGATTCTCAAGATCTCCTCATGAGGACTTGGGATCACTACTGTGCTCACTGGTTTTTTGATTCCATTCTGCTCGGCAGCTTCAATGGCCTGCGCAACTGCGGATACATCACCACGAATTATGATCGTGACAAGTCTTCCACCCAGTTTTTTCTCCCATGTAACGAACTGCACATCAGCAGTCTTGCACATGATATCCACGGCTACCACTGCTGCCGTAACACTTGGGATTTCAAAGAATCCATACGCTTTTCCCATGAGACTGCTCCTTTTCTAGCTGTTTGACTTCAAACTATACTGTAGGAAGGATCTTCTCAACGTCGTTGTGTGGTCTTGGGATTACGTGTGTAGCTACGAGCTCTCCAAGTCTTCCAGCTGCGTCAGCACCTGTCTCAACTGCTGCTTTAACAGCTCCAACATCTCCACGAACCATAACTGTTACAAGTCCGGATCCGATCTTCTCTGTTCCTACAAGTGTAACCTCTGCTGCTTTTGTCATTGCATCTGCAGCCTCGATTGCTGCTGTAAGTCCTCTTGTTTCTACCATTCCTAATGCAAGCTGTGCCATTGCCATTGTAATATCCTCCTAAATTTCTTCGACTTCTTCGTCTGTTACTTTGTGTGGTGTTCCTTTATCAAATGCGTTAAGCTTAAGCATCTTCTCAGTGTCCTCTGTCGGTCTTGAGATCTTATACTTTGTGACAATTCCTGTCATCGACTCTGCTTTCGCTGTAGCAGCCTCAAGTGCTGCCTCCACATCTGCAACCTGTCCGCGGAACTTGACCATTACGATCAACGGTACAGGCAATTCGTCTGCATTCGCAGGTTTATTTTTATCGAAGTTCTCCAGTCTTACATTTCCTGCTTTACATCCGGCGTCAGCCGCTGCAAACGCTGTTGCAAGTCCGAATACTTCCAGCATACCTACTGCTTCCATACTCTCTCACCTTATTTGTTGATGATTGCGATCTTAAGACCTTTCATAGCCAGGTTTGTCTGGTGAGCCTCGTTGATCTGCTCGAGTGGGAACTCGTGTGTGATCAGATCATCCATCGGAAGTCCGATTGCTTTTGCTCTCTTAAGGAAATCAAATGTAGTTGCGTAATCTCTCAGAGTATATACCCATGAGCCAACCAGTGTGATCTCTTTTGAGCAAAGATCAAAGTGTGGGTTGATTGTTGCATCTCCACCGTTGATGAAGAATCCAAGCTCACAAAGTCCACCGCCGTTGCGGATGAATTTGTAAATGTTTGCATGAGCAACCGGTGATCCTGTACACTGGAATGCGAAGTCAGCAGCGTGTCCGCCAAATGCGTCTTTCACTCCCTGTGCAAGTGCATCGATTCCCTGGAAATCTTTGAAGTTCACTGACTTCTCAGCTCCCATTCTCTTAGCAAAGTCAAGTCTCTTCTGCTCTCCGTCTACAGCTACGATATTCTCAATTCCCATTGTACGAAGAACTGCGATACAGATCAGTCCGATCGGTCCACATCCCTGAACAACTACTCTGCTGTTGAATCTTAAGATTCCTGTTGTCTTAGCTCTTTCTACTGCATGTACAAGTACTGCACATGGCTCGATCAGTACACGGGATTTCAGATCCAGATCACTTACGTTGAATACTGTAGATCCCTCACGGATCAGGATGTAATCTGAGAACCATCCGTTCAGATGAATATCATCATCCGGGAGAAGTCCGTATACATCAGCTCCGCCTACGTTCTGTTTGTTGAGGTCGTACATTGTGATCTCCGGGTCATCCTTAAAGATCATACATGTAACAACTTTGTCTCCAACATTCAGAGCCTTTCCGGCACTGTCAAGTTTAACATTTTTACCCATCTTAACAATCTCACCTGTTCCCTCGTGTCCGAGTACTACAGGGATAAGACCGAATGGGTCTCTCTTGAATTCATGTGCGTCTGTTCCACAAACACCACATCCTTCAACTTTAACAAGAATATCTCCGTCGCCAACTTCCGGCATCGGATACTCTTTGATTTCATAATGCTCAAGCTCTGTAAGCATAGCTACATGAGCTGTCTTCGGGATTTCATTTCCTGCTGCTTTCTGTGTCGGAGCTGCTTCTGGAACTTTCTTTTCCAGCATGCTCTCGAGTACCTGTTTTACAACAGCTTCTACATTAGCAGAATTCATTTCCATTGTCTATACCTCCGTTATCTTATACATAAGCTGTCTGTCATTACGCAGCGTCTTCTCTTTGTGAAGCTGCTTGCGCTTGTAAGTCCTTCACCAGTTCTGCTGGCAATTGTAAATGTACAGAAGCCTTCGCCTCCGAATCCAAGTGCCGCATAGGACGGTCCGTTCTTAACAAGAATTGCTGTGTCAATTGCTTTTGCATATTTTGTAATACGATCTACATTCTTGGAGTGAATGTGAGCGGAATGTCTGTTGCCGTGCTCAAGCCATACAGCCTGCTCTACAGCATCATCGAAATCTTTCGCTCTTACTACACCAAGAATTGGCATCATAAGCTCGGTTGCGATCAGTGGGTGTTCCTTTGGTCCCTCAAATGTAATACATCTGATATTATCCGGAACTGTAACTCCGATCATTCCAAGCAGTGTCTTTGCATCACGGCCAACACATTTTCTGTTCAGCTTTCCGCCTGCAAGAACTACATTTGTCAATGCATCCTGCTCTTCTTTAGAAGCCAGATAGCATCCCTGCTCATTTACCATATAGTGCATCAGTTCATCAGCGATAGAATCAACTGCAACGATCTCTTTTTCTGCGATACACGGAAGGTTGTTATCAAATGTACATCCGTTTACAATGTCCTCAGCTGCCTTACGGATATCTGCTGTTTCATCAACAAGCGCCGGTGGGTTACCTGCTCCAGCTCCGATTCCTCTTCTTCCTGAAGAAAGAACTGCTGTAACAACTCCCGGACCTCCTGTTGCAGCGATCAGCTGGATTGCAGGATGTTTCATCATGATGTTACTTGTCTCAAGTGTCGGATGCTCTACTGTACAAGCGATGTTGTCCGGTCCACCAACCTCAACAGATGCCTCATTCAGAAGATTAACTGCGTAGATTGATGTTTTGATTGCTGCCGGATGTGGGTTGAATACTACTGTATTTCCACCTGCGAACATTCCGATTGTATTACAGAGAACTGTCTCACTTGGGTTTGTACAAGGTGTGATCGCTCCGATTACTCCGAACGGTCCCATCTCGATCAATGTAAGACCTCTGTCTCCTGACCATGCCTGTGTAGTGATATCCTCTGTTCCCGGAGTCTTCTCAGCTACCAGCTGGTGTTTTAAAATTTTATGTCCGACATTTCCCATGCCAGTCTCCTGAACACCCATACGTGCCAGGATCTCTGCATTCTCCTTAATCTTTTTACGGATATTGGAGATTACTTTCTCTCTGTGATCCAGTGACATCTTAGCCACGATCTTCTGGGACGCTTTCGCTGCCTCGATGGCCTCGTTCATATCCTTGAATACGCCGCGGTCTCCCTGTACATCAGAAGCGATCTGCATCTTTGCAAGAACGTCCTGTACAATGTCCTGAACCATCTGTTCATTTATAGACACTCTAATACCTCCTTGAAGACTTGTTTTCCGTAAGCTGCGATTGCTGTATCCTGCTCAGCAGTTCCGCCGCTGACACCGAGTGCTCCGACGATCTTACCATCTGCTTCGAGTACCTCTCCGCCTCCGAAGATCACGATCTTACCGTCATTCGTAAACTGAATTCCGTATAACGGTTGTCCCGGCTGACTCAACTGACTCAACTCTGCTGTGGACATCTTAAGGCTCGCGGAAGTATATGTCTTATTTAATGCAATATCAAAGCTTGCTATGTAGGCGTCATCCATACATTGGACGGCTACAGGTCTGCCTGCCTTGTCGGAAACTGCTACAACCGCATTCACACCAACCCTCGCTGCTTCTGCCTTGACTTTTTCAATCAGGGCATTCGCAAGTTTCAATGTCATCTGATGCTTTTTGCATTGACAGACATGTTTGTGCGTATGTTGCGGAGCCGCTTCCTTCATCTGTTCCAGCACAGCCTGAACTGCACTGGTGATTTCCTGTTCGTTCATAGCATTGCTCCTTTACTAATCTGTTAGATTACATTCCCAGCTGTTCCATAACTTTCTTTGTGATAGAAGCTACAAGATCAGCATCTGTTCCTTCTGGAGCTGCTGCTGAAGATCCGCCACAGTTTCCACCACATGAGTGGCAGCTTGGCTTACCAGCTTTAGCGTTCGGGCAAAGGTTTGCCGGGTGCTTTCCTGGAAGTCCCATCTGTCTTCTCAGTTCGTACAGTCTCTCAACCTGCTCTTTGTTCAGTTCCTGAGGTCCGCCAATCTGCATGGACTGCCATAACAGACGTGCGTAGAACTCAAGAGACTCCATCTTGTGGTATGCGCTCAGAAGGCTGTCTGAGTAAGCAAGTGCTCCGTGGTTCTCAAGAAGAACTGCATCAAAGTGCTGAAGGTATGGCTCGATAGCGTCCGGAATCTCCATTGTAGAAGGTGTACCGTATTTAGCAATCGGAACACATCCAAGAGCGATAACTGCTTCTGGCATAATTGGCTGTGTAAGCGGGATACCAGCGATAGCGAATGTTGTAGCATACAGTGGATGAGCATGTACTACAGACTGAACGTCTGGTCTCTCTCTGTACACACGCATGTGCATCTTAATCTCTGAAGATGGTCTGAATCCTTTGTTTGCCTGAAGAACGTTACCATTCTCATCTACTTTACAGATGTACTCTGGTGTCATAAATCCTTTGCTGACACCTGTTGGTGTACACAGGAACTCATGGTCATTCAGTTTTACAGAAAAGTTTCCGTCATTAGCTGCAACCATTCCACGGTTGTAAACTCTTCTTCCGATCTCACACATTTCTTTTTTGATTTCGTATTCGTTTTGCATTTTTTCTCCTCCTTGGAATCGTGTCAAAACTTTTGTTTTGTGTTGTTTCTTGACTTATTTTACCACACAATCCCACATTAGTCAATTTTAACAGCCGTTGTTTTTGTTGTTTCTTGCGATTATTTTCACTATTTTCTCTGTTTTCGACTTCGTGTAGATTATCTGATTGTGTTTTTTGTTCTAACCCTGAATTTTTCTATTAAAATTCAAGATTTTTAACCACCGATCCGGCACTCTACACCGGAAACTTCTTCTGCTACTTTCAGAAGTCGTTCCATCTTTTCATTTGTCGGTGGTTTTACATCCCCCATCAGGTATGGGCGGTTCAGTCCGTCATATTTATCCTGTCCCAGTCTGTGGTAAGGCAGAAGATGCATTCTTCTTACATTGCCAAGTTTGCGGACATATGCGGCAATATCACGGATTTCTATCTCTGTATCATTGAATCCCGGGATTACCGGAACACGGATGCTCAACTCTGTCATATGAGAGTCTGCAATCTTCTTCGCGTTCTCCAGCATCAGTTCGTTCGAACGTCCTGTGAACTCCTTATGTTTCTCCGGATTCATATGTTTGATATCCAGAAGATACTGGTCTAAATATGGAAGAATCTCTTCGATCGTGCTGTATGGTGCGCATCCCATACTTTCCATCGCAGTTGTGATTCCTGATTCTTTTGCTGCCCGCAGAAGGTCTCTTGCGAACTTCGGCTGGCAAAGACTTTCGCCTCCGGAAAGTGTAAGTCCACCTCCGGTTCTTCTATAATAAGTACGGTCTTTTTCTACCGTCTTCATCACTTCAGCAACCGTAGTGTCCTCACCGATCACTTTCGGTTCTCCCTGTACCATCATTGTCTCGATCTCATAGTGCTGTGATTCCGGATTACAGCACCAGCGGCATCTGAGCACACAGCCCTTCAGGAACACGATGGTTCGAATTCCATTCCCATCATGGATGGAATACCGCTGGATATCGAAGATTCTTCCTTTGGTCTTCAGATATTCTTCCATGCTGTCTCCTTCTTATTCTTAAAATCCCTGCTCTGTTCTGCGGATGATATCATCCTGCAGTGACTTGGACAATGTCGTAAACAATGCACTGTATCCAGCTACACGTACAACCAGATGTTTGTACTGTTCCGGATGCTTCTGTGCATCCAGAAGTGTCTCACGGCTGACAACGTTAAACTGCATGTGGCTTCCCTTCTGATCAAAGTATGACTGGATCAGTCCTACGAACTTCTCAAGTCCTTCTCTTCCACTCAGTGCTGATGGATGGAACTTCTGATTGAACAATGTTCCGTTTGAAGCAATAAAGTGGTCCAGTCTGGAAACAGAGTTTGCAGCTGCTGTCGGTCCATTCACATCCTTACCTGCTGATGGAGATACGCCATCGGCTACCGGCATATGTGCCAGACGTCCGTCCGGTGTGGCTCCTGTCTGTCCGCCAAGCGGTACATTCGCTGATACCGGATATAATCCTGCCTGGAACATACCTCCACGTGGGTTTTTGTATTTCTCCAGTGGTTTTGTATAAGTATAGGCAACATCTCTTGCAAATGCGTCAACTTCCGGAATATCATTTCCGAACTTCGGCACTGCATCGATCAGCTTGAGGATTCTCTCGCCGTTTGCCTTCACCTGCTCTGATTCTGTTGCTGCAACAACAGTTTTCAGGATTGCTGCAACTTCTTTCTCACCTACCGGCTGTCCGGCAGACTTCATAGCTGAAGCTACTTCTGATACCATCTCTGCAACATCTTCATTGCTCAGGCCCTTTCCATAGTTTGTGCTAAGAGCCATCTTCAGGTCGTGCATTGTAATCTTATTCTCGTCATAAACGAGTTTCTTTACTGCGTAAAGTGCATCCGCCATGTTGGCAACACCGAATCCCTGCGGACCTGTAAAGTTATATACAGCTCCTCCCTGTTCCAGTGTCTTTCCTCTCTTGATACAGTCATCGACCATACATGCGAGGAATGGCAGCGGTGCTCTCTCTGCGTGTGCCATATCAATGGCATTATCAGCATTAACAAGCAGTGCGATCGCGTAATCCATCTGTGCTTTATAAGCATCATAGAATTCATCAAACGTCTTCATATCCTCAACATTACCTGTCTTCGGACCAATCTGTACACCCTTGTCCACACCATTTGAAAATACCAGTTCCAACGGACGGCACATATTGAAGAATGCTGCATCATGCCATCCATTCGTCTTACCGGACTTCTGTGGTTCTACACATCCGATGATGTTGTAGTCTCTCGCATCCTGTAAAGTCAGTCCACGGCTCTCAAGCGACGGGATAATAACCTCATCATTATAATAAGCCGGGAGTCCAATTCCTGTTCTTGTAAGTTCTGCTGCATAAATCAGGAAATCATGCGGTGATCCATTCCAAACTCTTACAGAAAGAGAAGGCATCGGAAGGAATACATGCATAGATGATGTAATACACATAAATGAAAGATCATTCGTAACATCTACGCCATCTTCGTTCTGTCCTCCTGCGATCAGGTTCTGGAACAGGCTGTAACCTGCGAATCCCTCTGCGGAAGCTGCGTCACGGCACTTGTTCAGGTCATTTAATTTAACCCAGATACAATCCATCAGTTCCTGTGCAAACTCTCTTGTAATCTTTCCGCTGTCGAGATCCTTCTTATAATAAGGATACATGTACTGGTCGAATCTTCCAGGAGAGATTGAATGTCCACTGGATTCGATCTGTAACAGCTGCTGTACAAACCAGAAGGACTGACATGCTTCATAGAATCCTGTCGCACCCTTCTCCGGTACATTCGCACAATTCTGTGCAATGATAAGAAGCTCTTTCTTTCTTACCGGATCAGAACATTTCTCAGCCATCTCAAGTGCAAGCTTTGCATAACGGCGGGCATATGTAATTGCTGCATCACAGCTGATCATTACCGCCTCAAGGAAACGTGATTTTGTCTGGTAGTTGCCATCACTGACCTTCATAGAAGCAAGCTCATTTTCAGCTTTCTTGCGGATTCCGGAAAATCCGATCTCAAGAACTTCACCGTACTTAACTGTCACATGTCCTACACCATTGTAGAAATAGTTTCCAGGTGTAAAGATATTGTGTTCAATGTCAAGTAATGTCTCCGGCTCCATGTATGCTGTAGCCAGGTCACTTGTTGTACGGCCCTTCCAGTAAGCATTCGCCTCTTTCAGTTCCTTTTTTGTCTGCTCAGAGATATAGAACGGGTCGGCACTTCTTGTTTCAACTGTATCAAACTCTGCTTCCAGCCACTCATAGGAAAACTCCGGGAATGTCTGGCATCCTCTTGGGGCAAGTGTACTGCTTCCAACAATGAGTTCCAGGTCACGGATCGTGATCGGGATATTCTCCAAAATATGCTGGAATGCTTTTGCTCTACGGATGATCATTGGTTCATTCTCAGTCTGTTTGTACGACTCCGTAATCAGTACCGCTCTCGCCGACTCAATCTCAGGCATCTTCGCATACAGGTTTTCTACCAGTTTTGGAATTCTGTCCGACTTCGGGATGGGAGTACTGTCATAAGTATAAAGTCCCATTTTGCTCTTAAACTCCTTTCTTCCAATATTACTGTCTATTATACTTTATTTGCCCCTCAAAGTCAACCAAAACACAATACATCCCACATTATATTTCTGTAAAGTTACAACAAATCCCAACGCGTTTTGTGTTGTGTTTTATTTGTTTTTTCTTCACATTTCAACCCGAATTTATTGACATTTTACTTAAAATACCGCATACTTAAAGTATATATGCGGCATGGCAAATGAATCGACACACTGTCTGTCGCGTGAACGATTAGAAAGAAGGTTTTGATTATATGGCTTCTTATGAATTTGATATCCACACACATTCCATCGCCAGCGGGCATGGAACCTGTGCGACTATGACTGATATGGCAAAAGCAGCCAATGCCGCAGGGCTTAAGATGCTTGGCATTTCCGATCATGGTCCGAAGACGCTTGGTGGCGGACGCATTTCTTATTTCCGCAGCCTTGCATTTGCACAGCCGAAGCGACTTGGCGTGAGAATGCTCTACGGTGCGGAGGTAAACATCCTGGATCAGGAAGGAAAACTGGATCTTGAGGACGAGATTTTGGAGTCTCTGGATTATGTTATAGCAAGTATGCATCGTCCAATTTTCAAATCCGGAACCGTAGATGAGAACACCCGTGCTTATATGAAAGCAATGGAGAATCCTAATGTAAATATCATCGGCCATTGTGATGACGAGAAGTTTCCGGTAGATTATTTTGCACTTTTCCACGCAGCAATGGAGAATCATGTTCTGCTTGAGATCAATAACAGCTCCTTAAGTCCGGATGGATACCGCGGAGATACAACATATGCAGATCTCGTAATACTGAATCTATCCAAACATTTTAATTATCCGGTTCTGTTCTCCAGTGACAGCCACGGTACCGAACATATCGGTGACTTCCAGTATGCCGAAGCTTTGGCTCGAAAGGCTGACATTCCGGAAGATCTTATCCTGAATTACTCTGTACGTAAATTCATGGGATTTTTAGGTGAAAGGTAATACTATAGTATAGAAGGAATACTTACAATGGGAAAATGTCTTTTCTTTGATGCAGATGGAACAATTTTAGATATTGTAAAAGGAACACCAGAAGATACAAAACTTGCACTTCAACAGCTGAGAAAAAACGGACACAAGACTTTCATCTGTACCGGTCGTTCAAACGCTTTTGTTCCTGAATATCTTATGAAGGAGATTGGATTTGATGGACTCATCGCCAATCTTGGAGCATATATCGAATATAATGGAACGCGGGTATTTGAGCGTGAGATGCCAACCGATCTGGCATGGAAGACCGTAGAGCTCATTAAGGCAAACGGTTTTATCCCTGTACTGGAAGGCAATGATTATATGTACTATAATCTGGATGAATATACAAGTGACATAGACTGGTTTGCTGATCTGATCACTCAGGAACTCGGTGACAAACTGCTTCCTATTCGTGGAAATGAACATAATCTTCACTTTAATAAAATAAGTGCCAAGCGCACACCCGGATGTAATCCAGAGAAATTATGCCAGGAATTATCCCCATGGTATGATTATATTATTCACAGTGGATCTTTTGTTGGAAGAACGATTGAATTCGTCATGAAAGGCTGTTCCAAAGGACTTGCGATCAGTGTTATGAGTAATGTACTTGGATACGAAAAGAAGGATGTTATTGCTTTCGGCGATAGCAATAATGACTTGCCAATGTTCCAGGCTGCTGGATTTAAGGTTGCTATGGGAAATGGATCTGAAGACTTGAAAGACCAGGCTGATTATGTAACCGGCGCATTGGAAGACGGCGGAATCCGCCAGGCGCTGGAATATCTGAATTTGATTTGATTACATATTTAAAGCTTGAAATTCTCTTACTGTTTATTTCAATCTTTTTATTTATTGTTGCGCATTATACAACTAGTAGTTTTTCTTTCTTGATTATTCCATACTCCTTTGCTACGTTTATAATGTAAGGCAGATAGTTCAATATTATGCTTTAAGCAAGGAGGCTCAATAACATGAAAGTATTATTAGTAAATGGATCCCCACACAAAAATGGCTGTACGCACCGTGCTTTACAAGAAATTCAGATGCAATTAAAAAAAGAAGCAATTGATTCTGAAATTTTTTGGATTGGAAGCACTGTCCAGGGATGTATCGGATGCTGTCAATGTCAAGAAAGCGGAACCTGTGTATTTGATGATATTTTGAAGATATTTTTAGAAAAAGCAAAGGATACTGATGGATTCATATTTGGATCCGCTGTTTATTATGGATCTTCCACTGGTTCTCTTTCTTCTTTTATGGATCGTCTTTTCTTCAGTGGAAGTTCTTATCTTGAAAACAAACCAGCTGCCGCAGTCGTTTCCTGTCGCAGAGGAGGTGCTTCTGAAGCCTTCTCCCAAATGAACATGTATTTTGCAATGTGTAATATGCCAATTGTTCCATCTCAATATTGGAATCAGGTTCACGGCTTGAAACCAACAGACGTAGAGAAAGATCTCGAAGGGCTTCAAACCATGCGCACACTTGCTTTTAACATGAGTTGGCTTTTAAAATGTATTGAAGTTGGAAAATCCAATGGCATTCCACTTCCTCAACGTGAGGAAGCCATTGCAACAAATTTCATCAGATAACGTTCTTTTTTACCATCCTGATATTTTCATCTTTCAGGATGGTATTATTTCTGTAAATTCAAAAGTCCGTCTATGAACATTGATAATTAATACATAGACGGACTTTTTATACATCAAATTATGCTTCGCATTTTGTAAAGTACATAGAGATTCCCTGTCCTCCACCAATACACATGCTAATCATTGCATCTTTTTTATCTGTTCTCATTAGCTCATACATTACTTTTACAGTAAGCATCGCGCCTGTTGCTCCAATCGGATGTCCGATGGAAATTCCACCACCATAAATATTAACCTTTTCAGGATCAAGTCCAAGATCACGGCTCACCGCATACGCCTGACTCGCAAATGCTTCATTGATTTCAAACATATCAATGGATTTAAGATCTAATCCAAGTTTATCAGCAAGTTTCTCGCTGGAAAATTTCGGTGAATATCCCATTAGTTCCGCATCAAATCCAGCAATTGCATATCCTTCTATCTTTACTTTTGGTGTCACCCCAAGTTCTTCTGCTTTTTCTTTAGACATTACAACAACTGCTGCAGCGCCATCATTTAAGCTGGAAGAATTTGCCGCTGTTACTGTACCTCCTTTTACAAAACATGGACGAAGTTTTGCAAGTTTTTCCATACTCTGCCCTTCTCTTGGTCCCTCATCTGTATCAAAGACCGTTACATTTCCCTTACGATCCTTCAATTCTACCGGAAGAATCTCATCTTTGAACTTGCCTTCTTTAATTGCTTTACATGCTCTCTGATGACTGCGTACTGCAAACGCATCCTGCTCTTCTCTTGTTACATGATATTTTTCTGCTACATTTTCCGCTGTCACACCATTATGATTTCCATCCAATGGCCATGTGAGAATGTCGATAACTCCATCCTCAAATACTTTGTGCCCCATTCTTGCTCCCCATCGTGCATCGTTTACATAATACGGAAGTCTTGAAATATTCTCTGTACCACCAGCAACAACAACATCTGCCTGTCCTGTCTGAATCTCCATAACAGCCTCTGCAATAGACTGAAGTCCTGATCCACACTGACGGTTTACAGAATATGCTGTTGTTTCTTTCGGCATTCCTGCCTTTAAACTTACTGCTCTTGCAATAAATCCATTCTCTGCGACTTCTCCAACTTGTCCGATTACGACCTCATCAACATCTGATGGCTGGATTCCTGCCCTTTTAACTGCTTCTTTTACCACCATTGCTCCCATGTCTATTGCTGTGATATCCTTCAAACTTCCACCATAACTTCCAACTGGAAGTCTCACACCGCTTACAATTACTACATCTTTCATGAATTTTCTCCTTCTTCTTTCACAATCTCATAAATCTTTTATTTTTCTTTCAATTCAAGTCCAAAAGGTCCATCCTGAATAAATAATCTTTCATCCATCATGCGCAGATTCTTGCTTATAATCGGCTTAAAATCCATTTTATCAAGTATCTGTGTCTGCAGATTGATTCCCGGGGCAATTTCTATCAGCTCAACACCATCTTTTACCAGTTGAAATACTGCACGTTCTGTTACAATCATAACTTCCTGTCCTTTTTTTCTTGCCATTGGTCCGTTAAAGGATAATTGTGCAACCCGCTGCACCATTTTTCTTATTTTTCCTTCTTGCAGAATTTCAAGTTTTCCATTCTCAAACTTATATTTTGCTCCACTGGCTGTAAATGTTCCAAGAAAAACTACTTTCTTAGCATTTTGTGTAATATCAATAAATCCACCGGCACCTGTGCATCGAACTCCCATTTTTGTTGAATTGACACTTCCATCCTCTCCCAGTTCGCCAAGCCCCATATATGTAATATCCACACCAGCTCCATTGTAATAATCCATCTGCTCATGATGTCCAATCATCGCATAGAGATTCTGACCTATTCCAAAATCAATCCCTCCTGCCTGAACGCCCCCATAGATTCCTGATTCTACAGTAATCATAATGTCATCGGATACGCCTTCCTCATTGCAGACTCTTCCAACCATATCATTTGGGATTCCTGTTCCAAGATTAACAACTGCTCCATGGTACAATTCCATTGCACCTCTGCGCGCAATAAATTTTCTTTCGTTAAAAGACGCTGCCGGAATATTTCCCTGTGGTACTCTTGCCTGCCCACAATAAGATGGATCAAAATACCAAGATGATGTCTGGCGATGTTCCTCCAAAGGATTTTCGCAGACCACAATATCATCAATGAAAACTCCTGGAACCGTTACTTCTTTTGGGTTTAAGCTTCCGGTCTGAACTACACGTTTTACCTGTGCAATCACTCTTCCCCCGTATCGCTTAGCAGCCATAACAGCCGGAAGTACTTCCAGCTTCATTGCTTCTTCTGTTGTTGTCAGATTTCCCATCTCATCGCACTCCGTACCTCGTATAATGCATACGTCAATTGGAATCTGATTATAAAACATATACTCTTCATCTTTGTATTTAATGATATCAACAATATCTGGAAGCCTTTTGGTTCGCTCATTCATCTTTCCACCTTCAATACGTGGATCAATAAATGTGCCCAGTCCCACTTTTGCCATTTTCCCCGGAAGACCACATGCCATACTATGATATAATTGTGCGATTTGTCCCTGCGGCAAACAGTATGCCTCTACCTGATTTTTTGCTATCATATCCATCCAACGTGGTTGTAATCCCCAATGAGATCCTATAATTCTCGTCACCATACCTTCATGTGCAAAGTGTTGGATTCCATCTTTTCTATCACTCTGTCCGCAAGAATGAAGCAAGGTAAGATTAGAGGGATGTCCACTTTCTAAAAAACGTTTTTCCAACGCTTTCAAAATAGATTCACTAACACTTACAAGTGTCATCGCAATACTACATACAGTATCTCCGTCTTTCACTTTTCGTGCAGCTTCATCTGCTGTAATAAATTTTGCTTTCAGCATGTTCCTCTCTGCTCCTTTACTTTTTATTCTGGAAAAAATAGTGATCTGATTGCTCTTTTATCAGTTTTTAATCCTGGGGTTTTTGGAATTTTCTCTAAAAACAGTATCTTTTCCGGAATCATGTATTTTGCAATCCTGTCATGTAATTTTTGTTTGATATCTTCTTCTGTTAACTCACTTTCTTCTTCTAACACAACAACAGCAGCTGCTACTTCTCCATATTTTTCACTTGGAATTCCTACCAGTGCAGATTCTTTTACCCCTTTTAATGACGTAATTTCATTTTCAACATCATTACACCATATTTTTTCACCGCCACGATTAATCATATCTTTCTTTCTGTCAACAATGTACAGATAAGAGTCTTCATTCAGATATCCCATATCCCCTGTATCAAGCCATCCTTCTTTATCGATAGGTGATCTTTTTATACGATAATAAGATTCACATATGTTAGCACCTTTTAACTGTACGTTTCCAATTTCTTTACATGGCACTTCTTTTCCAAAATCATCAACAATCTTGACTTCCATACCTGGTATTGGTTTTCCCTGTGCTTTTGCATAAATACTTGTAGCTGCATCAGATGGGAAAATTGTTGCCGGAGATGATGTTTCTGTCATTCCATATATTCGATGAAATGTCATCTGTGGCATCCACTGATGCAATTTCATCATTGTCTCTACTGGCATATAACTACTACCACAAGCTAACGCACGAATACTTTCAATCTGCGGAAATTTATTTTTCAGTTCTAAAAGAAGTCCAAATACAGTCGGTGAACCATGCAAAAATGTTATCTCATATTCTTGTATATCACTTAAAATCCTATGAGCATCATACCTTTTATGCAGATAAACTGTTCCACCAATATATACAAATAAGCCTAGCAGTGCAACTAAGCCAGTAATATGATAAATTGGAACTGGAATAATTGTTCGATCATCTTCTCCGAGTTTAAGAATTCGTTGATATATCATAACCGCATGATTTATGTTATAATTTTTTAAAATGACGCCCTTACTAGTTGACGTAGTTCCTGACGTAAACATCAGAATCACTTCATCCTCCAGCTCTCCTTCTCCAGATTCCTCTTTTTCTTTCTGCATTGCAAGATAAGTAAATCCATATTCTGTTTTCTCATTTTCAGTCAGGATAACTTTTATTCCACATTCTGTATAGAATGATGTCCATACCTTATAATCTTCACTAACGAATATAAATTTTAAATCTGCTTTTTTCACAAGAGACTGTATCTCCGGTTCACGATATTTCGTAGGAAGCGGAACTGCCACTGCACCAAGCTTGCACACCGCATAAATTGCAGTGGCAAACTCAATTCCATTATTTAAAAGAAGTCCTATATGATTTCCTTTTTCCACCTTCAATATATGTTTCATATAAGCTGCCAGTTGATCAACCATTATCAAGAACTTCCGATATGTATACCCACGATTCCAGTTGTCTACAATTCCAATCTTATCCGGATATTTTGCTGCTGTATCACACAACATTTCGTAAAAACTGTTGTTCATTTTTGAGAAGGTATAAACAGTACGATTCCCGATTTGTCGTTCTTCCATGTCTCTCTGAAGCCATGTCCCCCACACATCTTTTCCTTTTACCATAACTGTATATCACCTCATTCTTACCTCTTTACACAATCATCCCTCCACCTACATTAATCACTTCAGATGTAATGTAAGAAGCTTCGTCTGATGCAAGAAATGCAACCATATTTCCAACATCGGCTGCTTTTCCCGCATAGCCCATTGGGATTCTCTGCATCATACTTTCCCAGGCTGCTCCGTCATTTACTTCTTTCAACTTCAAGGTCATATCTGTCTCAATAAATCCCGGACAGATTGCATTACAGGTAATTCCTTTTCTTGCATTTTCTCTTGCTGCTGTCTTTGTAAGGCCTACCACACCGGCTTTTGCTGCTGCATAGTTTGCCTGTCCGATATTGCCAAGCCAGCTACCGGAAGAGATATTGATCACACGCCCATAGCCTTTTTGTCTCATGTACTTGATTGCTTCCTGAGTTCCAAAGAACGCACCTGTCAAATCTACATCAATTACGAGCTGCCAGTTTTCTACTGGCATCTTGTGAAGCATTCCGTCCCGATTAATTCCGGCATTATTTACCATAATGTCCAATGTTCCATAAGTATCAATCGCATACTTGACCATTGCCTGTACTTCTTCCTGTCTGGAAACATTTACAGTAAATGCACTTGCTGTTCCACCAGCTGCTTCAATCAGTGCCACAGTCTCATCTGCCGGTGCCATGTCTGCTACAACCACCTTTGCTCCTTCTGTTGCAAGCTTCAATGCAATCCCACGACCAAGTCCTCTTCCAGCTCCTGTAACAATTGCTACTTTATTTTCCAGTCTCATGTTCCTATCCTCTCTTTCAATTTATCTATCAGTCTCTTTCTTCATATTCCCGTTGAAAGTCTTCTTTTCGTTTTCCTGTTTCTGCAAATTCTCTGCTATTTGCCCATAAATCCACCATCTACAGGAATTACAGCACCTGAGATATATGCTGATGCATCAGAGGCCAGAAATACAACCAGTCCCTGAAGATCTTCCGGATTTCCCCAACGTCCCATAGGAATTCTTCCTGTAATCTCCTCATACTGTTTCGGATTCACATCTTTCATATTAGCTGTAAGCTCTGTTGCCATATATCCCGGCGCAATTGCATTTACATTCACGCCCTGACTGGACCATTCGTTGGACAACGCTTTGGTAATCTGTGCAACACCACCCTTGCTTGCACTATATGCCGGAATAAGGACGCTTGCAAAAAACGCCGTCATCGAAGCTATATTGATAATTTTTCCATATTTCTGTTCAATCATGGTTTTGCCTGCAAGTTGTGATAAGTAGAATACTGCATTCATATTAATTGCTACTATTTTTTCCCAGCGGTCATGTGGAAAGTCAACAGCAGGCGCACGATATTGAATTCCGGCTCCATTCAGAAGAATATCTACACGTCCCCCAAGTTTTTCTAGACACTGATTATAAACAGATTCCAATGAATCCGTGTCTGACAGATCCCCTTTTACTGCATGAACCCTTGCTCCTTCCTTTGCCATTTCCTTCGCAGAATCCTCCACAATATCCAGAATATCCAGAAGAACCACCTCTGCTCCCGCATCATGCAACGCTTGTGCCATTCCATTGCATAGACCTTTTGCTCCTCCTGTTACAATTGCTTTTTTTCCTTCCAGACTGAACTTTTCTATAAATTTATTCATACTGATTCTTTCCTCCATTTCTACTCAAAGCTCAAAGCAACACAGCAAAATATTATCTAAACTGTTTTAAGTACTCTAATACATCTTTCGCACCATCTCCGCCATGTTCCAAAACTTCCATAAAACTGTCTGTTCCGGCAATTGCTTTCAAGATCTCTGGATCTGTATCTAACAGTATCTGTGTCAGGTCCTTGTGTGTCATCTTAGAGATCTCTGCCAGCTTTTTACGGCTCTGCCCCTGACTCTCAGCTCTCTCTCTCGGATATCCTGCTCCAGCCGGATCTTTGAAAAGCTTCTCAAATGTATACTCCAGATTCACATTCGCTGCCCAGCCATATCCCTTGTTCAGCGGAAGTGATACACAGTTTCCTCCATTGATCTGGGAGAACAGCCATCCATCAAGCGGTTCCACGATCAGTCCACACACAATCCCCGGAAACTGTAACACACCATTTAAGAAGCCCTGACCAGTTCCACATCCACCAACAACAAAATCACAACTTCCTGTATTCAGAAGAATTGCTGCCATATAACTGGTATGGATGTAAGTAAGAGAAGGCATCTGCTCCGGAGTCTTCATTCCTACATTCAGAATCTCTGCGTCTGTTGTCTTATGCAATGCTTTCACAATATCCTCATTTCTAAGCGAAGCACTTACTTCATTGATCACTGCAATTTTCATGTTAATTCCTCCTTTGATCGTGAATCGATTCTGATTGGACTTCCAATCCTTTTTCTAATTTAAATTATATAGTTATTCCATCTGCCTGCAATGATTTCTCCCTCCCTGATTGCGCATTGTGCAACACCGGTCGAATTAGCTTTTTTCGCTTGAACTGGTTGATGTTTACCCGCTGTTGCACGGGATTTTCTCATCTGATGGCTCGATGATCTTATACCTGTTAAATTGCATCTCGTGCAAGCACGGATACAGTTTGATAGGTTTATGCAACAAAAAAGAACCATACCATACGATATGATTCCTTTTCCTTTCTTCCTAATACAATCCTGTCATCAAACCAACGCCGTACATTACGACTGCTACAACGATACAGGAAACCACCGTCATAATAACTCCGACTTTAGCAAAATCCTTGATTGAAAAGTATCCCGCTGAATAAGCAATAACATTTGTTGGCGTTGATGTAATCAAAATGAACGCCAGTGAAGATGCCAATGCTGCTGGAAATGCAAGTGCCATCGTATGCACGCCAATGTTCATTGATAGTCCGATAATAATTGGTATAACAATACTTGCTGATACCGTTGCGCTTGAAAGTGTAATATTCATAATAGATACACTAAGCACAACAACAAATACCATAAGAATCGGACTTAAATTTTCGATACGTCCTAACAATCCTAATGCAATCCAGTTTGCAACGCCTGAATCATACAAAACCATTCCAAGTGATACACCTGAAAGAACAAGAATGATACTGCTCCATGACATAGATTTTTCAATCTCTTTGTACTTAATCGTACTAACTCCCGGGAAGAAGAACAGCATAGAAGTAAATGCAATCGGTAATGCAATTGGAAGATCAATTCCAAGCAGTTTCTTTAACTGTGCCGAGAAGATCCATGTCAGCACTGTTACAATAAAGATGATCAATGTTACAATTTCATCTCTGCTGAGTTTTGGCTGATTTTTAAATTCTTTTCTGATTTCTTCATTTGATTTTTTCAAATGGGTCATTTCTGGCTTGAACACCAACATTAAAAGTCCCCATGCTACTGGGATCAGGATAATAGAGATTGGAACACCATATTTCATCCAGTCAAGGAAAGACACGTCAACTCCTGCCATATCTTTCATAAATCCAATAGCCAGTGGGTTTGGTCCGTTTCCTGCCGGAGTCCCAAATCCACCGATCAGACTTCCCCACGCTACAGACATCATAAGTGCTTTACCAAAATTGCTTTTCAGTGGTTCTACGCCTTCTTCATCCAGAAGTGATTTCGCCAGTGGCATTAACATTGCCGCAACCGCCATATTGGAAATCCACATGGAAAGAATAACTCCTGTAACAATAAAACCAAGTAAAATAAACTTCGTGCTGTTACCGGTAATTGAAAGACAGATATTAACCAGTCGCTTTCCTAGTCCCGATTTATTAATAAATGCACTTAAAATAAATACACCGATAAAGAAGATAACGTTAATATTTCCAAATCCTACCTTTACAATATTAGCAAATGAATCTACTCCAAATACTGACAGAAGTGCCATTGCAAGGATTCCTGTAAAGTGGAATGGAATTGCCTCCGTGATCCATAACAGCAATGCCAGAACCAGAACGGATAATGCTTCCTGTCCTGTCGCTGTCAGTTCTGCTCCATTGATTGTTGTAATCGATGATGGGAATGTCACATTCTTAATAATAATCATTGCCACAAAACTGATCGCTATATAGATCCATTTCTTTTGATTTATTGATAAACCAACTGTATTTCTCGTACTACTCATAATTCTCTTCTCCTTTTCTTGGAAGATACATTATGATATAACATGTATCTGACGTTTTTTAATTTTTCATTTTCGACATCTCATTTAATATTTTCTCCGGTATCGCCGGAAGTGAAGTAATCCGGACACCAACTGCGTCATAAATTGCATTTACAATTGCAGGAGCTGTCGGCAGTGGAGCTGGTTCTCCGATTCCTTTCGCCCCCACTGGACTGAACGGGTCTCTTTCTTCTACCAGGTAAGAATGAATTTCCGGAACATCTACACTGGTCGGCAGAATGTACTTGGCAAAATTCTTATTTGCCGGGATTCCCTCCGACAATACATAATTTTCCATAATTGTCTGTCCCATACTCTGCACCGATCCACCTTCAATCTGTCCTTCCACTCCCCGTGGATTAATGACTCTTCCCACATCATGCGCTGCCCAGATTCCAAGAACATGAACTTCCCCTGTAAAAGTATCAACCGCGACCTCTGCAATCTGTGTTCCGAATACATAAGCCTGCCATGGATTTCCTCTTCCGTCAACCGGATCCAGTCCTTCATGGTGTGCGGTATATGTTCCAGAGCCCAACGGAACAATACCTCTTATTTTCTTACATATGTCGACCGCTTCTTTCAGTGACAGATTATATTGTGCATTTCCTTCCACATAGATTCTTCTGTTCTTCATACATATTGAAGAGGAATCTATATTCCAATAAGCAGCCATTTCACAAATAAATTTTTTCTTTACGTCTCTACATGCATTGCATACTGCATTTCCAATCATATAAGTCTGCCGGCTTGCACCGACATGTGCCGCTTCTGGAGCTCGTGCCGTATCATTATCTCCAATCGTAATATCCTCCGGATACATTCCCAGTTCGTCTGCGGCAATCTGTGTCAGGACTGTCAGAATTCCTTCTCCGATTTCACTTACTCCGGTCAGGATCATCGCTGTACCTCCGTCATCAATCTCGACAAATGCACCAGCTTTATCTATTGTTGCACATCTTCCAATCCCATACCAACCTGTTCCGACACCACGTCCGTATTTAAACCTGTCTCTACAAAGTTTCATTGCTTCTTCTGACTTGAATTCCTTTCCAGGAATATAAGGTTCTGCAATCTGACTTCCCTTTATATCTTTTCTTACCGGCCCCCTTACTCTTGATGGTCCAACTTCCCATCCAGCAATCTCAGAACACTTTTTCAGCGTCTCTGTATAAGCCACTTTACCAAGTACCTGCCGTGTATGTGTTACCGCTCCGTCTTTCATTCCGTTAATCATGCGAAGTTCTATAGGATCAATCCCAAGTTTTTCTGAACAGATGTCCATCAAAGATTCAATTGCAAAAGTTGGTTGAAGCACTCCAAAGGTACGCATTGCACCTGATGGAGTATTGTTCGTATAATAGCCCGTCGCCGTTACTTTGACATTCTCAATCTGATATGGTCCTGCTCCGCAAATTGCAGATTTCGCAACGGTTCCTTTAGTTGAAAAGCAGTATGCCCCTCCGTCAGACCTGATTTCTGCCTTAACCGCCTGAATCTTTCCATCGGACTTCAGACCAATTTTATAATGCATTTTAACCGGATGTCTCTTACAGCTTCCTATCATGGAATCCTCTCTTGAGAAAACAAGTTTTACCGGCTGATTTGTCTTCAGTGTTGCAATTGCAAGAATCGCCTGATAGATCATATCCTCTTTTCCACCAAATCCTCCACCCACCGGAGACATAATCACCCTTACTTTATTAATCGGCATTCCAAGGATCTTTGCAAGCAGTACTCGATGATGGGTAATATCCTGATCACATGATTTAACAACTATCGTGCCATCAGGCTCACAGTATGAAATTCCCGCTTCTGTCTCAAGATATGCGTGGTCAACTGCCTGAGTAGAAAAATCTTTTTCTATAATAATTTCACTGCTTTTAAATCCTTCTTCCACATTGCCTTTCTGTACACAAGTTGTAGATACAATATTATCCGGATGATCCTCATGTAAAACAGCTTTACACTCGATTGCTTCCTGTATATTGGATACAACCGGCAGCTTCTTATATGTAATCTCTACACCCTTTTCTGCTTCTTCTGCATCTTCAAGTGTCTCTGCCACAATTGCCACAACTGGTTCGCCATAAAAACGGATTTTTCCTTTCGCCAATACTGGTTGGTCATGATAATATACGCCGAATCCATCTTCTCCTGGCACATCTTCACTAGTAATTACTGTTTCAACACCTGGCATTTCCAATGCTTTTTCATAATCAATTCTCAAAATTTCGGCGTGAACTTCCTTACTTCTGACAAGATGAATATGAAGCATTCTTGGCATTTCCATATCAGCTGCGTACTCTAATGCCCCTGTCATTTTGCCTCTTGCATCCACCCTTTCTACACAGGATCCTATTGTTTTCCCTGTAGATGGTGGAATTACTTCCAGGCACTCTTCACTAATTTCATGATTGAGAATATCTCTAGCAAGCTCGATTGCTTCAATAATCTTTGCATATCCAGTGCACCGGCAAATATTTCCGCCGAGTCTTCTTCTAATCTCCACTTTGTCCGGATGTCTGTTTTCTTTCAATATTGTCGTCGCTGCCATAATCATTCCCGGTGTGCAATATCCACATTGGACAGCCCCTACCTTCAGAAAGCATCTCTGGATAATACTAAGACCATCCTTTCCAATTCCTTCAATCGTCACGATCTCTCTGTGATTCGCTTTTATGACCGGTATCAAACAGCTTTTCTTAAGTACACCGTCGATCAATACAGAACAGGTACCACATTCTCCGGCATTACATCCTTTTTTGGTTCCAATTAGATGGAGTTCCTCTCTTAGAAAATCGGCCAGTCTCATCGCCGGAGCAACATACTTACATACCTTTCTTCCATTTACTGTCAATTCAATTTTTACTCGTTCTATCTCCATAATCCACTCTTTTAAAACCTCTTAAGATTTGTGCCTTTGTTACTATTGTGGGATAATCCCGATCTCCGCTAGTGCTTCATAAATTCCCGCCAGCGTAAAGTTCTCAACTACGTTTCTTCTGTATTCTTTTCTGCTTCGTGACCGTACCACATCCTCTGGAATATATTCTCGCATCTTCTGGATTCGTTCTTTTGAAATAACTTCTCCTTTCAGTCTGTCTTCAATCTCTGTAAGTCTTCTTGGTACTGGCCCAATCGCACCGAAAGCAATTCTCACATCTTCAAAATGTGTCTTCGATGCATCTGCTTTAACAAGAAATGCAGAACTGGCTGTTGAAATACACAGGGAACGTCTCAGTCCGACTTTCTTGAATGCACATCCATATTCTTTTAAAACCGGACAGGTAATTGAAGAGATCACTTCTCCCTTTTCAAGTAAATTCTTTCCCACACCGGTAATAAATTCCGTAATCGGTGTCTCTTTTTCACATATTTTATTATCTTTTGAAGTAATCGTATGAATCACCGCCTCCAGCACTGTCAGCGGAGCAATCGTATCTCCGGAAGGCGAGGAATTTGCCACATTACCTCCAACGGTCGCCATCTCTCTGATCTGCTGATCCGCGAAATAAATCGCTGCATGTCGCAGAATCGGTACATTCTCCATCAGCACCTTCTCTTCCAGGAACTGCTGAATACAAATATTGGACCCAAAGGTTATCAATCCCTCATCTTTTTTCAATTCAATGACAGAAAACTCTTTTATTCCGCTGATATCGATCGCAGCATCCGCTCCATTGAAAGGAGTTTTTTCTTTTGCATAAAGGTCCGTTCCTCCGGCAAGAATATCATAAGTACAATCTATCGTATCGATTGTTTTCAAAAGCTCTTCTTTTGTACCGGGCATGTAATATTTTTTGTACTGAATCATACGATTACTCTCCTGCTTTTTTAACCTGGAATCTTAACTACAACTTTAATTGCGTCGTCAATTCTCTCTCTTGAATATTTCAGTGCTGTAAGCAGCTCATCAAATTTGAATGTATGTGTATGGATCAGTGATGCATCAAATCTCTTCTCACTGATCAGTGACGCTGCCCTGTGTACTGCACTTCTTCCTTCTCCTCTAATTCCAAACAAAGAAATGTTATTTCTTACAAGTGCTGCAACATCAACTTCTACCGGTTTGGACGGGAATGCTGCCAGACATACTTTTCCGCCTCGTTTTACCATTGCTGCCGCCTCATTTACTGCATTTGGTGCTCCTGAACATTCCATTACATAATGTACGCCTTCGCCATTGGTAAGTTCTTTTACCTTCTCAACAACATTTTCATTTCTTACATTAATCGTGTAATCTGCGCCCAATTTCTTACCAAGTTCCAGACGATTGTCTCTTGTTCCTGTAAGGATTACAGGATTAGCTCCAAGTGTTTTGGCAACTGCTACTGCCATAAGTCCGATCGGTCCAGGTCCTGTCACAACCAGTGACTGTCCTGCAAACAATCCACCGAGAGTATCCAGACCATACATTGCTGTCCCTGCTGTTACGATCAGTGTTGCCTCTTCATCTGTAACATTGTCTCCTACATGGCATAATGTTTTTACGCTATTGATTACATATTCTGCAAATCCACCGTCTGTTGTAAATCCATTTGCTCTGTGCCCCTTATCATGCCCTTCATAGTTTTGTCCATAATTCAGACAAGAAGTATACATTCCTTCGCGGCATCTTTCACAGCTGTCGCATCCGGCATGAATCTCAACTGCAACACGGTCACCAACTTTATACTCATCAACTCCAGGTCCAAGCTTCACAATAGTTCCCATATATTCATGTCCCGGAGTAAATCCCTTATTAAACGGAAGTCCTCCCTGGATCAGTGCCGGTGGACCATTCTTAATAATTTCCAAATCTGTTGCACAGATTGCAACAGCATCCACATGGATCAAAACCTCTGCTCTCTTCGGTTCCGGAACCGGTTTTTCCTCAAGTGTCAGTTCTCCTGGATTTCCCAGTACCCACGCCTTCATCTTCTCAGGAATCTCGTAATTCATATGTTATCCTCCTTTATCTTTTAGGCCTTCTGCCTATAATACATTCTTAATTAAAAGCCAATCTCATGCTTCATTTTCTGTACACGTTCACACCAGTTTCCGACATTCCAGTCTCCAAATGTTCCGAGGCCGGATAATTCATCGTCTCCATAATGTACCGGAATATGAATCAGTGACAGACCGTCATACTTATATGCTTTCGCTAACGCTTCTTTCATTTCCTCCGGTGTTTCTCCGCTGTAGAATCCTTTTACTCCCTGTACCGCTTCAGCCATCTGCACATAATCAACTACAACCTGATCGTCCGTTTTATATTCTATACTATATTGTGCGTTTTGTAGACTAGTAATTGCTCCCATTCTCCGGTTATCGAACAAGAGGATCATTCCCTTTAATCCATGCTGCACTGCATCAATTAGAATCTGTGGATTCATCATAAAGCTTCCATCTCCTGTGAACGCCATCGGATAATCCTTATTGCCTGCTATCGCAAAGGCAAGTGTAGAAGAAACTGCAAATCCCATATAGGAAGATCCGCTATCCGAAATGGTATACCCTGGTTTTTCATCTGTCACAATCTGGAAACCATTCGCCTGTACATCACCTGCATCAAAGATCTTAATACAATCGTGTTCTGCTGCGAAATCACATGCGATTTTGATTGCTGCCGGTTCTGTAAGAATCTTCTTCTTTCGTTTTGGATCTTCAAGGACCGGCTGATCATATCTGAGCTTTTTGTAAGCTTCCCACTCTTCTTTCTTCTGAACACACCCTTTAATCCACTCTGGATCGGAATTCAGGTTTCTTCCTCTTAGTAACTCGTTAAGTTTTATCAGAACTTCCTGCACATCGCCCTGGATTCTCACCGAATTATTATATTGACCAAGATCATCATAATCGCAGTTGATATTGATCATTTTCTTTGCTTTTCGAAAAGCCGTTCCTGAACAATCCCACTGGCATACCCCTCTTGCTCCCAATGCAATGATAAGATCACATTCATTCATCGCATAATTTCCACAAATTGATCCCTTAGAACCTCCCACACTCATATTCCGTTCTTTAGAATATGGATAAATTCCTGGGACTTGTGGTCCATGCACATAAGCTGCATCAGTCAGTTCAAGGAATTCTTCTAATACTTTTCCATCAATATGGGTAGCGCCGCCTCCCGCTTTTACCGTAATTCTTGAAGCAGAACAAATTGCATTCACCGCTTCGTTGTAGGTTTCTTGATCAATGCTGATCACCTTTGATTCCGGTGATTTTTCCGGGAATTCCAAAAGGTTACACCCTATCATAACCTTCGGTTGGATATTCATTGGAAGAAGCATATAGAATGGGGATCTTTTTTCTTTTCCATTCACTGTTGCATCTCCGCGCTTCAAAGCTGTAAATATTGCTTCTGGAGTATGAAGTGAATATGCCGGTCCCAATGTAGACAATACTTTCAAGAATAATTCCTGTTCTCTTCTTGGAATCTGCTGCATATTCGGTCCTTCGCTCTGACTTGTCTCATCCCCCATCAGATAATAGATACCTAGTCCATTTGCCAGTGGAACAAGTGATCCTGCTGTCGCCTGCATTCCTCCTGGTCCAATCGATGTAAATACTGCTGACACCTGATTGTATTTCCAACGGAGCATGGAAGCAATATGAGATGCTTCTACCTCATTTCGGACATTATATGTTTTTATAACGTCTTCCTCTTCATAAATACGAAGCGCTTCACCTACATCTGTCATTCCATGTCCAAAGATTCCAACAAAAGTCCGAACCTCTTGATTCACCAGACCTAAAACCACTGCTTCGCTAAGACTGACATCCTGAAACTGCTCAAGTGCTCCTGCTTCAACTGCTTTTCTAAGCGTTCCATATTCCTTTATCGCTTTCGCTCTTTTTCTTCTTTGTTCAATCATTTCCTTCATAGCTATTCCTCAATAATTTTTCTGAATTTATGTTTATCATGACCTAAACATTTTGTACTCTTTTTCTTCCCTCCTTCTATTTTCCTGCCAGGCATTTACTCTTTTTTCTTTACTTGATGTCATTCTAGCATAGGAAAAATAGATTGGGAAATGAAACCCAATCCCTGGTTGCGCATTATACAACTATGTTCATTTTTTATATATTTTCCATGTTTTCTCTTTGTTTTTAGTGTTTTTGCATAATTTCAAGGTTATAAATAGGAAAGTTCTTTCCAAATATATAAAAAGTCTTGAACCAACACTATGTATTGATCCAAGACTTATATTCTCATACCTTATGATATAATCCATAACCTAACTCATTACTGATCTGACGAGCATATTTTTTCATACAGGAAATATATTGTTTCTTTGTTTTTTCTGTAATCTGTTCCTTTGGTGCTGAAATTCCAATACAGTAACTCACATTTCCTCCATAATTAAAGATTGGAACTGCCATACACCTTACTCCCAATGTCCGTTCTTCATCATCAATTGCATATCCCTGTTCTTTAATCCTTTTTAATTCCATTTCCAAATCTTGAAAATTATCAATTGTATGTGTCGTATATTTTTCAAAATCATAATCAGAAAACAAATTCTCAATGAAAGACTGTGGCTTATATGCCAAAACACATTTTCCTACAGAACTACAGTGCCATGCTTCAATCATCCCAATTTGTGCTGACAGATTATATTCCCTCTGGCTTCTCACTTGATCTGCAATATACATTTTTTTATTTCCCATTACTGCAAGATGTACACTTTCTTTCGTCTCATCACAGATTTTATACAGATACGGCCGGGCAATCGTCGCAATATTAAAATTCCGTTTTACACCTTCACTAAGATATAACAGGCGAAATCCAAGTCTGTACTTTTTGCTAATAGGATCTATGCTAATCATATCGTACTGCATCAATGTTGAAATCAATCTCGAAACCGTACTCTTATCAACATCAAGTTCTGTCGCAATCTCTACTGCTGTTGTACTTCCCTTTTCCTGAATGATCGACAAAATTTCTATTCCTCTCGCTAATGACTGTACCATATTCCATTGCCCCTTTCTTTTGTACAGAAAATCCTCTATCATAACTATTTCTGTATATTTCGACATAAAACACCACATTTTTAATATCTTCTGAGTATATTTTAATCTTGTCAAAAAGCATTGTCTATCTTCTTCAGCATACTTTTTCATCGCATGTTGCGTATTATACAACATCAATAATAAAAAACTTTTCTCTATTATTCTATATATAAAAAATTCCCGGAATTGATTTTCCACCAATTCCGGGAGTCTCTTTTTCACATAAACTATATACTTTTTAACAGTTCAACACTCTGCATCAAGTACGATATTGCAATTTATTATGCTCTCTTAGACAGCACTTCATCCTCATATTTCTGAATCTCGTCAAACCATCCTTCAGCTTCTACTCCACACTGACGGCAGTATTCTTCCCATACATCACCGATTGGAAGTGTCTTGCACTGTTCCATAACAACCATCTTCTTGCTCATCTGGTTTGTATCCTGAAGCTCTTTGAGCATCTCGCTTGGCTGACAAAGTGCATCAAGCAGTGCTTTCTGGAAGCTGCGGAATCCTGTTACCCATGCGGAAATACGGTTGATGGAAGCATCAAAGTAATCCAGCGCAATATATGTACGGTCAATTCCGTTCTCGCAGCGAACGATCTCTTTTGCGATCTCTTTTGTCTCATCATCGAAGAGAACTACATGGTCTGAATCCCAACGGATCGGACGTGTAACATGCAGAGCAATCTCTGGGAAGAAGGCAAGCAGTGCCGGAATCTTATCGGATACTACTTCGGTCGGGTGATAATGTCCGTTGTCCATCAGCGGCAGACATTTGTCTTTGTTCATTGCAGCGTAGCTCAGTGAGAATTCAGCTGATCCTACTGTATAAGCCTCAACACCGATACCGAATACTTTAGACTCTACACAAGGTTTTACAAGGTTTGTGTCAAATGGCTCGGAAAGGATTGCATCGATAGACTCTTTATAACGTACGCGAGGTCCCATGCGGTCAGCCGGGATATCTTTGAATCCGTCACCTGTCCAGATATTCATTACACAAGGAACTCCTGTCTGCTCTGCAAAATACTGTGAAATGCGGATGCAGGCTTTTCCATGCTCGATCCAGAAGTTTCTTACTTCCTCATCCGGGCTTGAAAGTGTAAGTCCGTCTTTTACCATTGGATGAGAGAAGAATGTTGGGTTAAAATCAAGTCCCATCCCTCTTTCTTTTGCAAAATCAACCCATTTCTGGAAATGTTTTGGCTCTAATTTATCACGATCTACGAATTCTCCATCTTTAAAGATTGCGTAGCATGCATGAACATTTATTTTCTTTTTACCCGGCATCAGGCTCATTGCCTTATCCATATCAGCTAACAGTTCTTCCGGAGTTCTTGCTTTTCCCGGATAGTTTCCTGTTGTCTGGATTCCTCCAGTCAGAGGGCCATCGTGGTCAAATCCTGTTACATCATCTCCCTGCCAGCAGTGAAGAGAAACCGGGATTTCTTTACATTTCGCGATTGCTGCGTCTGTGTCTACACCTAATTTTGCATAAATTTCTTTGGCTGATTCATATCTTGTCATCTTTTCTTCCTCCATTTTTGTGAAAATATTTATTATATCAGTAATTATTTTTACTTCCTACACATTTTCGTATATTTTTACATCAAATGATTTTCCAACACATGTTCTTGCTTCCGGCAGGTCTTTAAATACTCCGTCGTGAAGCATCTGGACAACAATATTTCCGATTGCTGTAGCTTCAGAAGGTCCTGCAGAAACTTTTTTCCCTGTATATTTTGCTGTCAGTTCGTTGAGATATCCCGCATTGGCACCGCCACCGACAACATAGATCGTAGTATATTTTTTTCCTGTCAATGATTCGATTTCTTCAATTGTATCTCCATAACATTTTGCAAGGCTGTTGTAGATAACTGCTGCAATCTCGCCCACTGTTTCAGGCACCTGCTGCTTGGAATCACGGCAGAACTTCTTCACAGCTTCAATCATGCTCTTTGGAGCAAGGAAGCAGTCATCATTACAGTCTACTAGAGATGTGATCGTCTCTTTGGAAGCTCTCTCACAAATCTCTGCAAAAGAAAGATCTTCTGTGAATTCTTTCTTTACAGACTGGATCATCCAGAGTCCCATGATATTTTTCAGGTAACGGAAACGGTGATCGTATCCACCTTCGTTTGTGAAGTTTGCCTGCATACTTCTCAGTGAACAGTCTGCTTCTTTTCTCTCAATTCCCATCAATGACCATGTACCGGAGCTGATATAAATGGCATTGTCATCATTGGTCGGCACTGCAAGTACCGCTGAGCCTGTATCATGAGTGGCTGGAAGAACAACTTTACAGTTGAATCCAACCTCGTTCTGAATATCCTGCGTAAATTCGCCTACGACTGTTCCCGGCATAGATACCGGTTGGAACATCTCTTTGTTGTATCCGAGCATATCGATCAGTTCGTAATCCCAGTCATTTGTCGTCGGATTCACAAGCTGTCCTGTTGTCGCATTTGTATATTCGTTTTTCTTCACACCTGTCAGCAGGAAATGGAAGTAATCCGGGATCATCAGGATTGCTTTCGCCTGCTCAAGATACTCGGGATGCGTCTCTTTTACAGCCATCAGCTGATAGATTGTGTTAAATGTCTGTTTCTGGATACCTGTTCTCTCATACAATGCGGAAAGGGAAATTTTTTCATACACTTTTTCATCCATTCCATTCGTACGACTGTCACGGTAGCCTACTGTATCTCCGAGGATCTGATCCTTCTCATTAAGAAGCACATAGTCAACTCCCCAAGTATCAATTCCCATTGTTGCCGGGATTTTTCCAAGCTCTTTACATTTCTTCAATCCGTTCTTAATCTCTGTAAAAAGACGATCTACATCCCAACATAAAGTACCGTTTTTGTTATCCATCCCATTTGGAAAACGGTAAACTTCTTCCAGTTTCATCTTTCCATCTTCCATAGATGCCAGCATGTGGCGTCCACTGGATGCTCCGATATCAACTGCCAGATAATAATTGCCCATTGTTTGGTGCCTCCTTGTTATTTTTCTATTACTGTTCATTTCTTATGGCTTTATTATACCCACGCTTTCTACGTAAAAAAAGGACGCTATTTACGAAAAACAGCGTCCTTATTTGCACTATATTTTGTTTTTAGGGTTCTCTTTTGCGCTTTGTACAATTTTCAATTCGCATTTTTGTTGATATTGTATAGTGCTGTATGACATACTCTCACCACTTAACATACTGTTCCTTTACAAAACGGATTCTTTATTTACCGGAGAAATTTCTATGAAGAAGTTCATGTTCTTTTCCTTTCAGCAAAGTATCGTACAAGGAAAGGATCATCGGGTTCTCATTTGATTTCTTGATCTGGGTGTTTACATCTGTATCATACAAGCCCTTCATTCTTGCTTTTCTTGTTCTCGGTCCTGCGTTCACCGGCTGGCCTCCGCCCATGATACATCCTCTGCGACAAGCCATCACTTCTACAAAATCATACTCTGCTTCGTGATTTTTAATCTGCTGCAATACTTTATCTGCATTTGCAAGGCCATTTACAACTGCTGCTTTAATCTCTCTTCCATTATAATTATAAGTCAGCACTTTAATGCCATCATCTCCGCGCACACCACTCTTTTTAATAGACTCCATGTCTACTCTGTTGTGTCCCTGCTGCAGTCTGCGGAGTACTGCTTCGGTAACACCACCGGTAACACCGAAGATCACACCACTTCCGGAACCAATACCAAACGGCACATCAGCAGCTTCGATCTCAACCTTATCAAACACAATACCGGATTTGCGGATCATTCTTACAACCTCTGTTGTTGTCAGCACGTAATCAACATCCTGTCTGCCATTTGTATAAGATTCCGGTCGTAAGATTTCTTCCTTCTTCGCTGTACAAGGCATAATAGATACAGATACAATCTTCTTTCCTTCATTTTTCTCAGGATCTTTATAATACTCTCTTACAACAGCTCCAAACATCTGCTGCGGTGATCTACATGTTGAAAGATTCGGCACGAATTCCGGATATTTATTCTCACAATATTTTACCCATGCCGGACAGCAGGATGTAAAGAGTGGCATCTTCTCACCGGAAGTAAATCTCTCGATAAATTCTTTTGATTCTTCCACAACTGTCAGGTCTGCACCGTAAGATGTATCATATACTTCATCAAATCCCAGACGATGCAGCACTCCAACGAGTTTGCCCATCACATTTTCACCTTTGGCATAACCAAAGTTATCACCGATCGCAACACGTACAGCCGGAGCGATCTGAGCGATGACCTTTGTATTCTTATCTGCCAGTGCTTCCCACACTTCATCAATATTTGTATGAATACTGATCGCACCTGTAGGACAGACAACACGGCACTGGCCGCAGCCTACACAGTCTGTTTCTGCGATTTTCTTATTAAATGCCGGCATTACCTGTGCATCTGTTCCGCGGTATGCAAAATCAATCGCGTTGATATTCTGTACATTATCGCACATTCTGACACAGTCACCACACAGAATACATTTATTCGGATCCCTGATGATCGCGTGTGAACTCGTGTCAATTGGCTGTGTTTCTCTTACATTTTCAAAACGGATCTCATGAACTCCCATACGGTGAGCCAGTTCCTGCAAATGACATTCTCCGCTCTTGATACAGGTCGTACAATCTCTGCAGTGAGCAGCCAGAAGCAGTTCTAGGATCAGTTTCCGGTAACGCATCAGTCTTGGTGTATTCGTATAAATAACCATCCCGTCTCTCGGCTTTTCTGAACAGGAGGCAAATGTTTTCCCTCTGCTATCTTCTACTGTACATAATCTGCACGCACCATAGATCGATAATTCAGAATGATAACACAAGGTAGGGATATCAATCCCGGCTTTTCTTATTACGGACAACACATTAGGTTCATCTGTGAATTCAATGGACTGTCCGTCAATCGTCATAATTCCCATAAATCTCTATCCTCCCTACTCTGTATAAACAGCTCCAAATGGGCAGTTATCGATACAACTTCCACACTTGATGCACTTTGAATTATCAATTGTAAATGGTGATTTTATTTTTCCTGTGATTGCATTTACCGGGCAGTTCTTCGCACATTTTGAACATCCTTTACATTTCTCCGGATCAATCTTAAACACGCGAAGGTTCGAACAGACTCCTGCGCGACATTTCTTATCTACTATATGTTCCTCATACTCTTTCCGGAACGCATGGATCGTACTTACAACCGGCTTTGGTGCACTCTTTCCGAGACCACATAAAGCAGTATTTTCAATCATATCTGCAAGTTCTTCCAGTTCATCAAGATCGCTCATTTCTCCGTTTCCGGCAACAATACGCTCCAGGATCTCCAACATACGCTTGGTTCCCTCTCTGCACGGAACGCATTTTCCACAGCTTTCTCTCTGTGTGAAGTTCATAAAGAATCTGGCTACTTCTACCATACAGGTATCTTCGTCCATAACAACAAGTCCACCGGAACCGATCATTGCACCGATCTTTGACAGTGAATCAAAGTCCATCTTACTGTCAAGCTGGGATTCTACCAGACATCCACCGGATGGTCCACCAATCTGAACCGCTTTAAAACCTTTGTCGTCTTTAATTCCGCCTCCGATATCGAAAATAATCTCTCGCAGACTAATTCCCATAGGCACTTCGATCAATCCGGTATTTTTTACATTTCCGGTAAGGGCAAATGCCTTTGTTCCAGGGCTTTGCGGCGTGCCGATACGGCTATACCAATCCGCTCCATTTTTTATGATCATAGGGATATTCGCATAAGTCTCAACGTTATTCAATACGGTTGGCTTCTCCCATAATCCCTGTTCTACTGTTCTCGGTGGTTTTACTCTCGGCATGCCTCGCTTGCCCTCGATTGAAGCTGTAAGTGCGGAACCTTCACCACATACAAAAGCACCTGCTCCGCGATTGATATGTAATTTGAAGCTGAATCCTGTTCCGAGGATATTATCTCCCAGAAGTCCTTTCTCTTCCGCCTGAGCGATAGCGATCTGCAGTCTTCGTACTGCCAGCGGATACTCTGCACGGACATAAATATATCCTTCCTGGGCCTGTACTGCATAAGCTGCCAGCATCATACCTTCGATCATCCGGTGCGGATCACCTTCCATAACACTTCGATCCATAAATGCACCCGGATCTCCTTCATCACCATTGCAGACTACATAACGGATCTTTTCCGGCTGACTTGCTACCTGTGACCATTTTCTTCCCGCCGGAAATCCTGCTCCGCCTCTTCCTCGAAGACCTGCATCAGTAACTGTCTTAATAACTGCTTCCGGAGTCATTTCAAAAACAGCTTTTTCAAAAGACTCGTATGCCCCTACCGCCATTGCATCTTCAATATGCTCTGCATCAATATGACCGCAGTTTCTCAACACCAGACGGGTCTGCTTGGCATAGAATGGAATTTCTTCCTGTGTCTGATATACATGACCATTATCTTCATACATCAATCTTGTAACCGGTTCTCCATGAAGAATCGTCTTTTCAAAAATTTCTTCGCAGTCTTCCAGTTTTACTTTCAGATACAGATAGTTATAAGGTTCAATACGAACCAGCGGACCCATCTCACAGAATCCATGGCATCCGCTCATCTTAAGTCCCACATGAGCGATTTCTTCACCGATTTTGACTGTTACATGATCCATATTGGAAGTTAGTTCTTTCAAACGGGCATATATTTTATCTGAACCACCTGCCAGACATCCTGTTCCTCCACAGACCAGAATACAGCAGTTTTCTTTCTGCCGCTTTTCCTTACACTCTTCTCTCCATAACTGGAGCTGCATTCTGTTTTCTATCCTCATTCCTCTTCCTCCCGCAGCTTCTTGATCAGCTCGCTCATTTTCTCAGGTGTCATTTTCGGATGTACTTCATCATTGACCATTACGGCCGGTGCCAGTCCGCATGCGCCCAAGCATGAAACCGTCTCTACTGTAAACAACTGGTCATCTGTTGTGTGTTTCTTTTTCCCAAGCCCCAGTTCCTTGTAAAGTCCTTCCAGAATCGGAATAGATTTGCGCACATGACAGGCTGTTCCATCACATACTTTTATCACATATTTTCCTTTTGCCTCAAAAGAAAAATTTTCATAAAAGCTTGCCACACTGTAAGCTTTCGCCTCGGAGATTCCCAGTTTCTCCGCAACATAAGTTAAAAGCTCCGGTGGAAGATAGCGATATTCTTCCTGAATCCCCTGTATAATCGGGATCAAAGACTTTTCTTCACATGTATACTGTGCAATAATCTCATCTGTTTTTTCGTAATAGGATATATCTAACATTGTGCCCCTCCTTTTTTGTATTTTTCACATATGTTTCATTATACATCCTATCTCCTTTTGTGCATAGTGCTATTTTGATATTATTTTCGCAATTTTATTTCGTCGTTTTTTTTATTTTTATCTGTTTCCATACGTTGTTATTGATGCAAATTGCCAACTCTCACTTCAGTATAGTCTTCGGTTTACTATTCGCGTAAAAAAAGAAGATGCCATCTGTGAAAAATAGCATCCTCTCTATACTTTATCTTTAATTCATGTTTTCAATCCGATATTCTTTCGGACTGATTCCGTAGCGTTCTTTAAATTTTCTATAAAAATAGCTTGTATTGTCGTATCCAACTGCTTCTATAATATCCGACACCGCAATCCTGCTGTTTATCAGAAGATACACTGCCTGCTGCATCCTCTTTTCCTGAAGAAGTTCTTTATATGTTTTCCCTGATTTCTTCTTAATCTCACGACTCAGCCAATAGACATCCACTTTCATCTCTACCGCCAGTTCTGACAGCGTGCCTTCTTTAAAATGATCCTCAATATAGCGATACACATTCGCCATAATCTCTGTGTCAAATTTGCGTCCGCCAGCTTCCATCTTATCCATATAATTCAACAACTGAAGAAACAAAAGTCCCATCGTGATCTGATTACTGCTTCGCTTATTGGAAATATCATAGAAGATCGTCCAGACCATATTCTCGATCAGATTCTGCACCGGGAGAATATCAGCCACATGAAAATACAGATAAGACGTCTCTTCATCTCTTCCGCACAACGCCCCGACAAGGAAATCTTTCAGCTGATTTTCTTCTGCCCCGATCATAGAGAATGCTGTGTTAAAAAACTCCGGCAGGACAATAAAGTTCACTGCAATATCATACTCTCCGGCCGGAAGGATCTCTTGCACTGCATTCTGATTCAGAAACAGAAGGTCGCCCTGTTCGAGCACAACCTGATTGCCGTTCACGATATGTGTCGTTGTTCCCTGGCACATATAAATTACTTCTATATAATTATGTGTATGCGCCGGGAAATGTACAAAGCGAGTATGCGGTCTGACCTGGATCAACTTCCCCTTCTTCAGAAGTTTCGCACTGTCCACAACCATTTCCTTCTTTTCTGTATAAAGCTGTGGATCGATCTCCTGTTTTCCTTCAAGGATCCGGCGTTCCTCATCTGTGATCATCGCCAGTTCCCGAATCAGTTCCTGATGCATCTATTGCCCGCCTTTCTGATTTATCCTTTTATTGTGCAAGTGCAGGTAGTTTCAGACCTTTCACTCCTGGTGTCGATTATAATGCTGCTGCAATCTCTTTCGTTAATTCCATGTACTCTTTCGCACTTCTGCTGCTCTTCTTATATGCGATCACAGGTGCATTATTATCCTGTGACCACTCAATTCCACTGTCCACGCGGATGTAAGTGTCAAATACTTTCACATCATCCAGTTCTTTCAGAGTCTCTAATGTCTGTTTGAAATAATTCTTTCTTGTATCAACCTTTGTGATCACAATTCCTCCAAGCTTGAGATCCGGTGCAATTTCTTCTACACTGTCCAAAAATTCGAACATATTTCCAAGACCGAACAATCCCCATGGAGATGCCTCTACCGGAAGGATCACATAATCGGATGCACACAGGATATTCATCACCCAGCCGCCAAGTGTCGGCGGTGCATCGATCAGAATATAATCATAAACCTCTGATTCACGGATCTTCTTCAATCCCTTTTTCAAAATGTACTCTCTCTGCCATTTTGTAAAAAGCTCGTATTCGATTGAACTCATCAACGTAGAAGACGGAATCAGATCTAGTCCTTCGTATTTTGTATTCACGATATAATCTGTCAGATCATCCTGTCGCTTGATTGCTTCATACAAATTTTTGTCACTCTGTGCATATGCAAGCACTGTATCTTCGTCAAATAAGGAAAGGGAGAGATTCAGCTGCATATCTCCGTCGATCATCAGAACCTTTTTTCCAAGCTCTCTCAAGCCAAATCCAACATTTGAACAAGTTGTGGTCTTTCCGCTTCCTCCCTTATTATTCGTAAAACAGATTACCTTTGTCTTTGCCATTGTTTTCTCTCCTTCTTCCGAAATCATCAGATCTATCTTAATTATTGTATCCAGTAAAGCCCTTTTCTAAAATTTTAGCATATCCATTTACGAAAGACAATGAAATCCAATCCATTTTATGTTATAGTTATTGTATCTGAGTAATCGTTAGAATTTTATCATGATCACTCTCCAATTCAGCCGCTTATTTAAGGGCTCAGAAAGACTGAGGTTTTCTTTTATGAATAAAAAATCTGTACTGATCACCGGTTCTTCCCGCGGCATCGGGCGTGCCTGTGCGAAAGCATATGCCAAAGCCGGTTATCACATATTTCTCAACTGTGTCCACCAGGTGGAACGCTTAGAAGAACTGGCACAGGAGATTCTCTCAGACGGCGGATCCTGTACAACAGTTCCCGGAGATGTCAGCAATCCTGACGAGGTCCGGAAGATTTTTCAGGTTATTGAAAAAGAGTGTGGTGGTGTTGATCTTCTGATCAACAATGCCGGCATTGCCTGGTTCGGACTTCTGACCGATATGACTGACAATGACTGGGATAAGATTCTTGCCACGAATCTTTCTTCCGTCTTCTACTGCAGCCGTGCCGCAATTCCATACATGGTGTCTAAGAAATGTGGAAAGATACTCAATATTTCTTCTATGTGGGGAACGGTTGGTGCTTCCTGTGAAGTTGCTTACTCTGCAACAAAGTCAGGAATACATGGACTGACACGAGCACTTGCGAAGGAACTTGCACCAAGTAATATTCAGGTGAATGCGATCGCCTGCGGTGTGATTGACACAGAAATGAATGGTCGTTTGAACGAAGAGGAACGCCAGGATCTTATAGATGAGATTCCTTCCGGACGTTTTGCCGATCCGGAGGAAGTTGCCGAGCTTGCATTAAAGCTCACAGATACGCCGGCTTATATGACCGGACAGATTATTGGAATAGATGGAGGATTCATATGATAGACGTACATCACATTGAACAGATTTCAAAGAATTGTTCTCTTACGGAATTCGTTGGAACAACCGTTTTGGATACAATCGGACTTGTTATCCCAGGAATTGACCCTTCTCTTCTCGAGAAGATGAATCTGAAAAAGCCTTATAAGAGTCTTGGTCTGATCAGTTCAAGAACGGGTGCAGCCGGACAGATCAATGCAGCAGACGAAGCTGTTAAGTCCACGAACACAGAGATTGTTTCCATTGAACTTCCTCGTGATACAAAAGGCTGGGGTGGACACGGATGTTTTATCGTGATCGGTGGAGACAATGTCTCCGACGTACGACGTGCGGTTGACATTGCGCTTGAATATATCGGCAAATATGCCGGTGAGCTCTACATCAGCCAGGCCGGACATCTGGAATTCACTTTCTCTGCCTGCGCAGACAAAGCACTTAACATGGCATTCAACGCTCCGATTGGAAAACCGTTTGGATTCTTCTGCGGATCCCCTGCTGCCATTGGACTAGTCATGGCTGACCTCGCAGTAAAATCTTCCCCGGTTGAAGTCATTAAGTACATGACTCCTGACCAGGGAACGAGCCATTCGAACGAAGTGATCGTTGCAGTAACCGGTGATGCAGATGCAGTTAAAAACGCAGTTCTCACTGCAAGAGATGTAGGTCTTCAGTTGCTTGTCTCCATGGGAAGTTACCCTGAGAGCCCGGCAACACCATATCTGCAGTAGAATTTAACTTTACAGAAACACCGTATAGGATCACACGCAACTCCAAGAACCGTCTTTCCACTGTTCTTATAAGAAAAACCGTAAGATGAAGCTCATTTCCTGCTTCTCTTACGGTTTTGTTATCTATCTGTTTTCTTATTTCATAACATTAAAATTCGGAGCGCATTTATAATCTTCCATAAATATCCTGTGGCACATATGCCTTAACTTCAATTCCTTCCGGCACATATTCTTCAGATAACAGCTGCCCCTTACTGCGGATCAGCTGAATTTTACCCGCTTCACTGAAATCATATAAGCGTTCAATATAAATCTGCTCTTTACGGATAATCTCCAACAATGCCTGTTTGAACTCTTCCAGTCCCTGCCCTGTCTTCGCAGATATCGCAATGGAATAATCTGCCTGAAGATCTTTGTGATTAATCGGATTTTCAACCTTATCCTGCTTGTTAAACAGTGTAATGACCGGTTTTCCTTCGGCACCAAGCTGTCGGAGAGTCTCATAAACCACATGCATCTGTGCATCCATCTGTGGATTCGAAGCATCAACTACGTGTACGATAATATCCGCATACTTCGCTTCTTCCAGTGTACTCTTAAACGCCTCTACCAAATGATGCGGCAGCTTATTGATAAATCCGACCGTATCTGTCAGAAGAATCTCCTGTGTGTTATCCAGTGTCAATGCTCTCGTTGTTGTATCCAATGTGGAGAACAGCATTGCATCTTCCAAAACTCCTGCCTGTGTCAGTGCATTCTCAATACTGCTTTTCCCAGCGGAAGTATAGCCTACTAATGCTGCCACTTTAAGTCCGGACTGCTTTCTCTGTCCACGAATCAATTCTCTGTGGCGCTCTACATCTTTCAATTCTTTCTTCAGTCTGCTGATACGTTCTCTGATCAGACGGCGGTCCATCTCCAGTTTCTTCTCTCCCGGTCCTCTCGTTCCGATTCCTCCTCCAAGTCTGGAAAGTGATTTTCCAAGTCCTGCCAGTCTTGAAGCACGGTACTTTAACTGTGCTAATTCTACCTGGATCTTACCTTCTCCTGACACTGCTCTGGCTGCAAATATATCAAGAATCAGAAGTGTTCTGTCCATGATCTTACAATCCAGTTCTGCTTCCAGATTTCCCATCTGCACACTGGTCAGCTCGTCATCGCAGATAATACCTGTTCCGTGCGTCTCCCACAATAATTCCTTTAATTCCAGAATCTTTCCTTTTCCGATATAAGTACCCGGATGGATAGTTTCTCTTGGCTGGATCATACGGCCGACAACTTCTGCACCTGCTGTCTTCGCAAGCTCTCCTAGCTCATCCAGGGATCTCTCTGCCTGATCAGATCCATCCGTATCTACCGCAACGAGGATTACCCTCTCTTTTATTTCATCCATTGATATCATATTTTTCTTTTCCTTATCTACTTATCCATGATCTGCTAATATGCAGCCTGCCTTGCTGCTGACTACAGTGTTCTTTATCTTGTCTGAAGAAACTCGGCTTCTTTACTCACAGAATCATCTTCCGGAAAATCTGCCTGATACTGTTCCATTGCGCTCTTTGCATTCTCCCAGTCTGCCTGCTTCTCATAACAGATGATCACATTATATTCCATCTCTTGAAGAAGGGTTTTGTCTGCCTTTGTCTCGTCGTCTGTTTTGCTTTCTGCAAGTGCAATTCCCGCCTGGAAATATTCGAGTGCCTTCGTATAATCCTCCGCCTTCATCGCACAAACGGCGGTCAGATTATAAAGTTCCTGCGTCTGCTCTGCTCCCTGATCCAGTGCTGTCTGAAATGCTTCCAATGCTTTGTCATACTCTTTCTGCTCGTAATAAGTCATCCCAAGACCTTGATATCCATCTGCAGCCACTTCTTTATTCTTATTCTCCGTTGCTTCCTTAAATGCCGTCTCTGCCGCATCATATCTGCCCTCACCAAGTGCCTCTGTTCCGTCCTTGACTACATTTCCACAGCCGGATGCTAAACAAGTCACACCAACCAACATCAAGACTGCCAGTTTTTTTCTTATCATCATCTATTTTCCTCATCTTTCTATACTAAACATCTTTCATATTTTCCATTCTTCTATTGCTATAGTATACCGAACCTGCAGAAAATCATCAAGCCCCATCGCCAAAGGCGATTTAAAATGACGAGAGCTGTGAAAATATGAATCTCTCATTTCCCACAGCTCACTTCATTTATTGTTGTTTTCTAATTTCTACAGATCACTGTCTTATGTTACAATCTCTGTCACTTTTTCCTGTACTTTCGGGTCTTTATATTCCTTGTTATTCCCAAGAACATCTCTGCATACACCATTCATCAGTTCCTCATTCATCTGAATCTGATCCTTATCCTGTTGGGCAATGCATTCCTGAATCGCCTCATTCAATGAAAGCATCTTATCATCCAGTTCTGATACCATCTTCGCGCATTCCTGCAGATCCCTGCTGATATATTCCGGTGCGTTCCCTTCAAATTTATAATAAATCTTATGCTCAAGACTTGCCCAGAAGTCCATTGCAATGGTTCGGATCTGAATCTCAACCTTTGTATCTACCACACTATCTGAAAGAAATATCGGCACAGAAACTAACATATGGTAACTTTTATATCCGCTTTCTTTGGGATTCTTAATATAATCCTTAATTGAAAGAACTTTCAAGTCACTTTGATTCCCTATCATCTCTGCCAGACGATATATATCTGATGTAAATGAACAGATCAGTCTTACTCCTGCAATATCATTCACATAACGAACCATGTTCTCTATGGATGTCTCATGTCCATACCTTTTCAGCTTTTTCACAATACTGTCCGGTGTCTTAATTCTTGTCTTAATATGTTCAATCGGATTGTATTGATGTACATGCTGGAATTCATCATTAAGAATCTCCAACTTTGTACCAACTTCCTTTAACGCTGCATTATACAGGAAAATGATCGTCTTCCAACTGTCGACATCTTCATAACTCTTTAGTGCAGCCTCCACCTGCTGTTCACTTTTCATAGCGCTCTTCTCCCGTCTGTTATTATACGTTAAGTATAACATACTCCCATTTTTCTGTCACAGAATTCGCTGCTTTTTTAGAGATATTTTAGTGTTGTTGTAAAAATTGTATTTACATCATCTGTACCCAATTTCCATCTACAGTTCCAGTTTCATATCTCCCTGACGAATCCAGCCCTTTTTTCTCATAAATTCTGAAATTCCAAGTGTGATCAATGCCGGAAGTATAAACTGGATCACAATAATCTTTACCAGAACGATCATCGGATCTTCTGTCTGGATCATCACCTGCCATGTCATCAACGGACCAACCAGTCCGGCTGTTCCCATTCCGGACCCGGTTGCATTATTCGTCATATGAAGTAACATTGTACTTACCGGTCCTAAAATTGCACTCGACAAAATGGATGGAATCCAGATCAATGGATGTCTCATAATATTCGGCACCTGAAGCATAGAAGTACCAATTCCCTGTGCCAGAAATCCACCAATCTTATTCTCTCTGTAGCTTACAACTGCAAATCCAATCATATTGCAGCAACATCCAACCGTAGCTGCTCCGGCCGCAAGACCTGACAGATTCAGGATCACCCCTAAAGCCGCAGAGCTGATCGGCAATGTCAGGATCATTCCCATCAGGACCGAAACTACAATTCCCATAAGGAACGGCTGCTGTTCTGTTCCCCAGTTAATTAAGGAACCAAGCCAGTTCATAAAAGAAGAAATCGGTGGTCCGACAAACAGACCAACAACTGCTCCAACACCAATGCAGATCAATGGTGTCAGGATAATATCGAGCTTTGTTCTGCCTGTAACTAAAATTCCAATCTCGATTGCCACATAGGCTGCCACGAAAGCCCCCAGTGGCTCTCCCGGTCCGGCTAATACAATATTCCCATCTACAAGCACCTGACCTGCCAGAATCTTCCCCGCAAATGCTCCGATCATACCGGCAACAGCCGCACAAACCGTAACAAGCTGTTGGGCCTCCAGTTTCCTTGCCACGCCGACACCAATACCTGCTCCTGTAAGCGCTGCAGCGACTTTTCCGATCAGATAGATCAAATCTCCATAATTTCCTCCAACAAACACTCCGATCTGCTGAATGATCGTTCCTATGATCAATGTTGCAAACAGTCCCTGCGCCATTCCGCTGAGTCCGTCAATAAATATTCTCTTCATCGCTCTTCTAGACCTCCTTATACAGGACGCCCCATTCCTGTCCTTCCTTCTTCCAGGTGTCCCTCTTCAACGCATTGCCTTCCTCATCACAAAGCTCCGGGATCTGATCTACGGTATCCATCCGGTAGTCTGTCAGAAGCCAGCTTACAATATTCACATTATCCTTTCGTCCAATCACCATCTCCGGCACAAGCACAGAGAGCATCTGCTCCAGGAAATCAATTTCCACCTGGTTCTCTTTCGAATAAAGCAGTACATTTTTGTAAATCATAAGATAAACACCTTTGCACTGTTCTTCTTCAATATCCATATAAACGGACTGGAATTTCTGTTCAAATCCAAATTCATCAATCAGATGAAAGATTGCCTGTCCATAACTGTCTTCTTCCAGATAACCTCCCAGTATTTCTCTGTCTGTCTCTGTACATTCTCTAACCATAACTGCTCTCCAATCATTCTATCAATTACTATATTGCTGTTACCATTACCGTGTTACTGTTCACACGATGTGCGACCAGCAACATTACCGTTCCACTATACCAAAAAGTCTCTAAAAAAGAAATGACTTTTTGTTTTTCTTATGTTAGGATACAAGAGACAGGTATTTTCAGAAGATCAGATAGTTTCTTCTGCTGCCGGAAAGGAGTCTATTATGTTTCGTTTATGGGGAAAAGAATTTAAAGACAACCGCATGCTTTGCGATACTGTTATCTGCGATGAGACAGACGACACACGTACACATAAGATCTTTCATGCACTCGACAAGATTTGCTATGAATTTGATCTGAGCAAGCCGATCTGGCTCGACTCAACGATCAATGAGTTCAAGCACCACGCCAAAGCGCGTTTCTATCAGGACAATTTTGTCGATGAGATTGACTTTGACTATCTGGAGATTCAGATTATTGAAGAATAACACTCGGTAGCGTACAAAAGATAGATTGAAAATAGCTTCTAAAATCCGCTTCAAATTTTTTTGAAAAAATTTCAAAATTAGTGTTGACATTTTCCAATATTCGTTATATAATCTTTTTTGTTGTGAGCGATACAACAGAGCAAACAACAAAATGTGCGATTAGCTCAGCTGGATAGAGCGTCTGACTACGGATCAGAAGGCCGGGAGTTCGAATCTTCTATCGCACGCTATAGAGACTGTAAGGAAATTTCCTTACAGTCTTTTTGTATCTTGGGAAAATCTCACTTCAAAGGTTCCTCTCCACACACGCGCCCAAAATTTTACCCAAAATCAAGCAAAGGCGATGCCGGATTCAAGTTCACTGTAAGCAAACTCAAATCTGCACCGCCTGTCCTGTTTTATGTCCTGATTCAAAATGATGTTGGGACAACAACACTCTATTTTGAAAATCTCTCTGCCTGCGCCTCAATCAGTGCCTTGTCATCAAAATAATTGATCTTCATCGCATCTTTTACTTCTTTCAATGTCTGCGCTGCAACAGCCTCTGCCTTCTCGCTTCCCTTTTTAAGAATCTCGTAGATTGCAGGAATATCTTTCTGAAGCTCTTTTCTTCTGTTGCGGATTGGCTCCAGCTCTGCCTGAAGAACATTGTTCAGGAATCTCTTCACCTTCATATCTCCAAGTCCGCCTCTCTGATAATGTGCTTTCAGCTCATCCAGATTCTGATATTCCGGCAGGAATTCCGCAAAGTACTCTGGTTTACAGAATGCGTCCAGATATGTGAATACAGTATTTCCTTCCAGACTTCCCGGATCTTCCACGCGGATATGGTTCGGATCAGTAAACATACTGAATACTTTCTTCTTAATATCTTCAGATTCCTCTGACAGATAAATACAGTTGCCCAGAGACTTACTCATCTTTGCTTTACCGTCAATTCCCGGGAGACGAAGGCATGCTTCATTCTCTGGAAGAAGAATCTTCGGATCGATCAGTGTATCTCCATAAACGGAATTAAATTTGTGTACAATCTCCTTTGTCTGCTCAAGCATCGGGAGCTGATCCTCTCCTACCGGTACAACAGTAGCCTTGAATGCTGTAATATCTGCTGCCTGGCTGATCGGATATGTGAAGAATCCTACTGGGATACTTGCCTCAAAGTTTCTCATCTTGATCTCATTCTTTACAGTAGGATTTCTCTGCAGTCTTGAGACTGTCACAAGATTCATGTAATAGAATGATAACTCTGTCAGTTCCGGTACCTGTGACTGGATAAACAGAGTTGACTTCTCCGGATCCAGTCCACAAGCCATATAGTCCAGTGCAACCTCAATAATATTCTGACGTACCTTCTCCGGGTTATCAGCATTATCAGTCAGTGCCTGCGCATCTGCGATCATAATAAAAATATCATCAAAATCTCCCGTATTCTGTAATTCAACACGGCGACGCAGGGAACCAACATAATGTCCTACGTGTAATCTTCCTGTCGGTCTGTCACCAGTAAGCATAACCTTCTTCATGCTCTAGTCCTCCTAAATCTCATGTAATACTTTATTCGTAACTGTCAGACTAATCTGTCCACAGTAATTCACTGGTTTTTATTATAACATTTCCCCAGTTGGTTTTCTATAGAAACTTCTGCATATTCAGCTACATTCTACGTTATATTCTATACTGTCGTGTTACCGTCCACGCAACGTGCAATCAGCAACATATTATCTTGTACAAAAAGAAGTGTCCCTGACCCCATCAGCCAAAAACACTTCCTGTAATTTTTTCACTCTTACTTATTCTGAAACACCGGACGTTTCGAATATCCCGGAACTTTCTTTGTCTCCTCTGCATATACCCACTGATATAACAGATAAGCCATAATAAATGCTCCTGTCACATCAAGTACAGAATGCTGCTTCAAGAACATGGTTGCCATTATGATCAATGCTCCAAGCACATACGCTCCAATACAAACAGCTTTGTGTTTCTTAAGTGCCTGACTCTTATGGATTGCAATACATGCGCACAGAGTATTAAACACATGAAGACTTGGAAATACATTCGTACAAGTATCTGTCCGGTACAGCATCCGAACTGCATCTACAAAAATATTATCCCGCTCAAACACAACCGGTCGTAAATCCTGACCATTCGGAAAAATGGAACAGATAATAAGGAAAATTGTCATTCCTGCAAACGAAATCTTCGCCAGTTTGTAAAATCCCTGTACATCTGTAAAGAAAAAGTATAAAAATGTAGCTGCAATAAACACAAACCATAACATATACGGTACAATAAAATATTCAATAAAAGGAATCTCTTCATCTAATGCTGTCTGCACCACATGATAATTCATCGTCACATGTTTCTCAAGAAACAAAAACCACGGCATATAGATTAATGCATATAAAAACACCCATGCATGCTTATATCTTTTCATTGTCTCTATGAACTTTGTCTTCCATTTCATATCTGACACTCCTCCGCTTTTCATCAAACCGATACAGCACCTGCTACTTCTGCGCTATTTTCATTTAACGCTCTTTTTTGATAGGCTCGATTATAGCACTTTTAAAATACAATCTCAACCGACTTCATAAGTTTTTAACATTTCTTTTCTTTTTCTTATGAATTATCAACATCTGTCTCTTCTTTTGTCCACTTTTACTTCTGAATCAACACCTTCAAGTCAGCTGCTCTCATCTTTAACTCATCTCAAAAATATACATATCAAAGCTTCTTCTTGCCGCCTTAACATCTTTTTCTCCATGCAGTGTCCATGCCGCTGCCGGTGTTTTAAAGAGAACCCTGTTCAGCCATAACCCCGGATTCTTTCTGTCTGACCATCGATAAGAAATAAAATCCGGTCTGCACATACAGTTACTCAAAAGATATTTTACACAAAATCTCAAGAGATAATGCGTTGTTCTGTCATTTTTCGTCAGATTCTCAGATAATTGTCCTCTTGGGATTTCATTCCTATGCTTCTTCATCCAGCGAAGCACCAGGCTGTTAAAGGACTGGATCATGTATTCTCCATGATACTTCCGTAACTCTTCATCCAGTTTTCTGCAAATCTTTGTATCTGTGTTAGGAAGTTTCACCTCGATCAGAAGTGGCACCTTCCCATCTACCAGCTGCAATACTTCTGACAATAGCGGAATCCGCTCTTTTGTCTCCGCAAGTCTGTACTTCTGCATCTCTTCATACAAAGTATCTTCCACTCTGCCACGTCTTCCACAGATCCTTTCAAATGTATCATCATGAAAAACCACCAGCTGTCCATCCTTTGTCAGATGAACATCCAGTTCTATTCCATCTCCGGCTTCAATTGCCGCACGAAACGCCGGAAATGAATTTTCCGGAATTCCACGCTTCTTATCATGGAGTCCCCTATGTGCCCACTTTACGCCAAGAAACGGGTGCACTCTTTTTCTGCCCGACAATCTCGGAGCCAGCAGAAAGATCAAAAAAGCCGGCAGTCCTATTACAACACATAACGCAATCACCAAAACGATTCCTACATGCATCCCTTTCCATCACCTTTCTTTTATTCAACAATCACCTTGAGCTTTTCTTTTTCCAGTGAGACTTCAATCTCTTTCGACAAAAAGGAAGGTTCTCCATCTGTATGTAACGGCAGTGCACGATCTGTCACTACCTTTGCACTGCGACATTTTAATATCGTCACACCTTTGAATCTTGTATGCTTTCCTGAAAAAGCGGTCGGAAGCAGACACAGAATCTTAAGTTTCGACAGATTCGACACGACCATAATATCAAGAAATCCATCACTTCCTGAAGCGTCCGGACAAAACTTAAAGCCTCCACCTTCATAAGGAAGATTCATAAATGCTGCAAAATAAGTCTTTTCAAACACTTTCGTGCTTCCGTCATCCATTGTCAGTTCAAGCTTCACCGGCTGATCCTTTATAATACGGTCCATTGCAACAACTGCATAGCTCAGCTTTCCAATTTTCAGAAGATTTAACACACGTTTCCATTTCGAAACGCATACTTCATGACAGACTGCAGCATCAAATCCAATCCCTGCACTTACCGCAAATCTTCTTCCTTTCCCTTCCCTTTTTAGCACACCAATATCCATCTTTTCAACCCTTTTTGGTGAAAGAATTGTGTCCAATGCTTCAAAAGGATCTCCCGGAATTCCGGTTCCTCTTGCAAAGTCATTGCTTGACCCAATCGGAATATATCCCAGCGTCACTTTCTCCAGTGATTTAATTCCACTCAGTACTTCATTGAGTGTACCGTCACCTCCAAGAACAACAAACATATGCTCCTGGCCATCTTTTGTAATCTCTGATGCAATCTTTCCTGCATCCTTTTTCTTTGTTGTCAGATGAATCTGATAATCGATTCTTTTTCTGCACAATTCAGGTTCCAGCTGTTTCCACAGCATCTCGCCAAGCCCCGAACGAGCCCGCGGATTCACAATAAAGTGATAAATCATCAACCTTCCTCCAGTGTACTGTCCAGATACCGCCTCAAAGAACGACTCATGTTGCCTTCAAAATCAGCATTTCCCTCTCTCAGACACCATTCAAACACATTCCCGATCACGATCATCCGGATATCTGTTGTAAATTCGTCAATACTCTCTCTCATGTTAATAATCCCATCCTTCGCAGCCTGCTCTACATAAGCCTGCACTGTCACGATCGGATATGGACGTTCTGTTCTTATCGCCGGATTCAATGCCTGATTCTTTGTATCATAATACCCTGCCATAAATTCTACACCAAGCTCACGGCAATAAGCTACATAATTCAAATAAACACGGACAATTCCATCCTTTACATCTTCCAGACTTTTCGGTGTTTCCAGCAGATCCGGTCCCATCGTTGGCTGGTCTTCTATATAATAAGACAGCAAATCATCTTTTGTCTTAAAGTGATGATAGAAACTTCCATTCGACACGCCTGCTTCTTCACAGATATTCTTGATTGACAATTTTTCATATCCGTTCTTCTGAAGAATCTTCTTCGCTGCCTGAAAGATTTTTTCCTTTGTTTCCTGTGATTTTTTCTGCTGCTTCGATAATTCCGTTTTTGTACTCATTGTTGTTAAAATTCTCCCGTATGCATATTAAACTATAAAATGTATTATAACATAATCAGCACTTTTTTTCAACGAAACAGAGTGGACTCTATTTTATAAACACGGTGGTTTCATACCTTTTGCCCCGGTTCCTTTGTCTGAGCCACTCTTTCTATTGGGAGCAAAATAGTAACAATTCAAATATTCTGTTCCGGCTCCGATAACAATCTGTTCCGGTCGCACATTCATATTTCGAAATGCTTTCAAATAATCTGAAATACTTTGTCTTAATTCCATTACACCTCCACATGGTGGATTGAGCATCAGTTCTGTTTGATAATCATTCATTACTGTACGCATCGTTTTTGTCCAAATGGAAAACGGAAATGCGCTTTGTTCTGTCTGATTACTTGTAAAATCTGCAATATAAGCGTTCTCACCGCCAGTGAGACTTAATTTATCCATATAAATTCTATTTCCTGATAACCACTTTTCATTTTTCATTCTATCATCACGGAAATCTGCCACATAGAATCCGCTCTTTGGCACGGAATAAATATATCCTTCTGCTGCAAGCTGTCCATAAGCATACTTAGTGCGACAGCCCCATAAAAAACGCCCCTTACTTTCGTAAAGGGCGAATGATTCGCGGTACCACCTTAATTATATGTTGCTGTGAACATACCTCTCTCCGTTCTGTAACGTAAACGACACAGGATATCCTACTTTCTTCTATAATAAATAGTAATTATAAATAGCAATTGCAATTTGCTTTCGCAAAGCAATTTCAAACATCCGGTTCAAAAGCTACCTTCCATAATCCTGTTTCCGAAACCGTCTCACAGCCTTTGGACGATTCTCTCTGACGGAAGTAATCATGTACTCCTCTTTCTCAACACCTTTTATATTTTATAAATTTGTTAAATCTAATTAACTAAACTACATCATATCTTTCAAGTGTCAATTTTTCAAGGAGTTTAGGGATTCTTAATAATGTCGCACTCAAACGGCGCATATGTTCTTTCTTTATATGTTATTTCATAATTATTATGATTGATCACAATGGTCTTTTCCAGATTTGCTCCACGTTTCACAACTTCGACACCTTCCGGTGACGGAGTCGTTTCTATCGCCTGCTCCAGGCAGATTCGATTCATGATTCGTTTCAAAGTTCCCTCATCCACGCCACATCCGATATAGTATACCATTCCGTTTCCATTCTTCTTGCGTGTCACCGCTGCATAATTCTTATAATATTCTTCATCATCATAACGATAGAGAACGTCCGCGTCTACGCTAACTAACATATCTCTGAAAATGCCGCCATATCCTTCTGTATCTTCGAACGGTCCACATCCTTTGATTTTAAACGCATTCAAATCCTGAAGACTTTCTGTTTCATCCACATATACACCCGCAAGCTTGTCATATCCAAGCGGTATCATTTTCCCGAGCTCCAGATTATTGTCTGCATTCTTCACTGCATTTCTGTACGTCAGGACCACCGTTCCTCCATTTTCAACAAAGGCTTCCACTCTTTCACGAAATTCTGGTTTCATGATAATCATCTGCGGAAGTATTACTACCTTATATTCTAAAAAGTCCCGATCTTCCGGAATCACATCCACCATAACATTTTCATCGTAAAACGCTTTGTGAATCTTCTTCATTTCATTTGATGGATCCAGCAGAATGCTCTGTTTCTGGATTCGAAAGGCTGCCAGTGAATCATAATCGTAAACAATTGCCACATCACTTTTAATCGATGTTGTCAGCACATCTTCATACTTTTTAATCTCTGTAAAGAAGTTCTGGACTTCATAGAACTTGCGGCGTTTCTTATTGTCCGCGTCGATCACGCCGTAACAGAACTGCTCGGCACCTTTTGTTGCACCCCGGTAACGGAAGTACATGATGGAATCACAGCCTCTTGCCATTCCCTGAGAGGACCACATCTTCGCCTGATTCGGTCTTGGCAGGAATCCGGTAACATCATGCCCCTGAGCTCCCATAATTGCTTCTGTGATCCAGAAGTTCTCACCTTTTAGTCCACGGATGTAATCCAGCCCGAATGCGATTTCATTTGGAGCAATCGGCTCCTTTTGACCGCCCCATACCGGGTAATTATTATATGCTGCGATGTCTAACTTTTTCGACACTTTGCTGTAATCCACATGTTTATCGAGTCCCCCTCCCGGGAAGTCATGGATCACAACCGCCGAAGGACAGATTTCTTTGATCAGATCAACCTGAAACTCTGCGAAGTCAACAATGCTTTTATTCCGGAATCTTTCCCAGTCCAGACGAAGAGACGGATTATGTGTCGTAATTGTCTCTGCCGGCACCGGAATTTCATCAAACTCATTATATTCCTGTGACCAGAATGTTGTCCCATATCTGTTATTTAACAACTCTATATTTCCATCAAATTTCTCAGACAAAAAATTTCTGAAAGCCTTCTGACAGTTCTCACAGTAACAGATATCACTGCCTTCATGTCCAAATTCGTTGTCAATCTGCCACGCAACTACAGCTTCTTCCTCCTTGTAGTGTTCCACCATCTTACGAATGATCTTTTCCGAATACTCATACATATATGGACTGTTAAAGCAATATACATGTCGTCCGCCAAATGTTCTCTTTTTCCCGCCTTCAAACTCGGACAGGATGGACGGATGTTTCTTCGCAAGCCATGCCGGAATTGTAGCGGTCGGCGTTCCAAGGATTACCTTGAGTCCCTTTTCTTTTGCCATCGCAATCACCCTGTCAAAGAAGGAGAAATCAAATTCTCCCTCCTTTTTTTCCATCAGATGCCATGCGAATTCTGCGATTCGAATCACATTAGATCCCAGTTCCAGAATGTTATCCATATCTTCGCTCATCATGGATTCATCCCATTGCTCCGGGTAATAATCTACACCTAAATACATCTCTATTCTCTCTTTTTCTTTTATGCAGTCTGAATTACTCTACTTCAGCTTTTTTGTTGTTGACACTTGCCATAACCTTTTTCAGAAGTTCACCTTCCAGTTTATAGCCTTTTTTATAAATTACGAATGCAAGAACTGTTACGATTGCCGGAATGATACACATAATCACACGCAGTCCCATGATTGTAGATGCAGACTGTTCTGCATTTGCCACGTAACCAACTACAGTCAAGCCGACACCTACCAACCACGCTGCAACTGCGGAGGCTGTTTTAACAAGCAGTGTCTGGAAAGACGCGATGATACTTTCATTTCTTGTTCCTAATTTGTACTCGCCGTAATCAATGATATCTGCAAGCATAACCGTTGTCGCACCCAATGTAAGTCCTGAACCGAACTTATAGAACACACCGCAGATAGCGATTACCGGTGCATTTGTTGCAAATACAAGTCCCGCCAGTACCAATCCGATCAATCCGATTGCCGGTGTAAAGCTTGCAATTGCAAATACCTGCTTCTTTGTAAATTTTCTTGAAATAATCGGGAACACAAACAATGCACCGATTTCTGCAAACTGTGCTGCTGTCTGGAATACAGAGTATAACTCAAATTCTCCGACTACATATTTGAAGTAGTATGTAGCAGCTGTTCCTGCAATCTGAACAACCAGATTATAACAAAGTACAACACCGATATATACTTTCAACTGATCATTTGCAGTAATAATATGGAACGCATCTTTGAGCGATGTTTTCTGTGTACTCTTCGGATCAGCAACAGTTTCACAGCTCTTATCTTTTACGAAGATTACAGTAATCAATTCTGTTGCTACAAATACAACTGCGATACCTACTGCTAATTTTGCATATCCGACTACATCGCTTCCGTTCCCAAGTATTGCAACTAATTTGATTGCAAATGCACTCATCAAAAGCCATGCCAGACTGGCAAAGATACGTGGAATAACGGACATCTGATCTCTTTCTTCCTTTGTTTTGGAAAGGGATGGAAGCATTGACCAGTACGGGATGTCCATCAATGTGTAAGTCATTCCCCATAAAATGTACATTACTGAGAAATACGCATACAGTCCAAATCCTGATAATGATGCAGGCTTATGGAACAAGAATACAAGTACAACCGCGTTTGCCACCGAACCGATTAAAATCCAAGGTCTGAATTTTCCCCATTTTGTTCTTGTATTATCTACGACAAATCCCATCATCGGATCATTCACTGCATCCCAGACACGGGCCACAAGGAACAGGTTACCTACAAAAAGAGGGGATAATCCTACCGTATCTGTCATATAAATCATAAGGAAATATGCAATGATCGCATAGCACAAATCCTTACCTAAAGCGCCGATACCAAAATTCATTTTGGTTCTCCATGTTAATTTTGATGTTTCCATTTTCTCTCTCCTTTAAAAATATATTCACGCACCGAACGATGCGCTGCGTTCTTTGACAACCCCTAAACAGCAGCCTCTATTTTACTTTGTTCAATGTTATGATCGTACTTGCGTAATCTCCCTTTAACTGAATATTAAATCCATGTTTCATGAGATAACTTCCGCTCTTTGTAATCTCGCCTTCATCCATTGTCAAGGTATAACGTCCGTCTTCACACAATCCGCTTAATTTTATGTTTACCCCGCGATGTCCGATTTTGCTTTGCGGAAGAAATACGAAGATCACTCCCTTGTCTTCCTTCAAATACTGATATGTAAAGTAATCATTGGAAGATGTATTGCTCAGCCGATAAAAATCTCCCTCTTGAATAATCGGTCTGATTTCCTTATACTGCCTGATCATCTCCTTCGAAAGCGCCACATCCTCATCTGATAATTTGAGAATATTGCAGCCGATCCCTAACGTTCCCATCATGGCACTGTGATACCGGAATTTCATTGGAATCACTCTGCCTGACAGGAAGTTCGGACAATCTGTCACCCATGCACGCATTGCTTTGATCGGATAGATATAAGAATAGGTATCCTGAATAAACAACCTGTCATAGGCATCGGTATTGTCGCTTGTCCAGAAATCATCGAAAATACCGAGAATTCCATAATCAATTCTTCCACCGCCGGAAGCACACGCCTCAAACAGCACATTCGGATGTTTCTTTTTCAGTTCTGTAACAATTCCATATACTGCCTCAATGTGTCTGTACCAAATATCTTTCTCTGTCGAAGTCTGTGAAATCGGTCTGTTTGCATCCCACTTAATGTAATCAATGTCGTAGGTTGTCAGTAGTTCATCCAGCATTTCATATACAAAATCTCGAACCTCTTTCTTCGTCATGTTCAGAACATATTGCCCTCTGGATGTGTCACTCTCTCTTGTCTCGAAATGATAAATCCAATCCGGATGATTCTTGTAAAGCTGCGCTTTCGGATTCACCATCTCCGGCTCTACCCAGATTCCAAACATCATATCCATTGCTTTCACTTCCGAAATCAGCTCGTTTAACCCGTTCGGGAACTTGCTCTCATTCACATACCAGTCACCAAGGCCATTATCGATTCCGTCTCTTTCGCCAAACCATCCGTCATCTACAACAAATAATTCCGCCCCGATTTCTTTTGCTTTTTTTGCCAGATGAATCTGTTCCCGGCAATTTACCTTGAACTCTGTTGCTTCCCAGGAATTATAGAGTACCGATCTGTGTCCTTTACGAAGAATATGATCCTGCGCAAAATGATGCAGATTATGAGACATTGTTGCAAATCCATTACTTGAATATCCACAGATCACTGACGGTGCACAGAATTCTTCACCCGGCTTCAATTCCAGCATAAAGTCATGTGAATTCAGTCCGATTTGTGCCAACGTCTCACCATACTGTGTCTGTTCAATTACTCCGCTGAAATTCCCGCTCATTCTCAGCGCACCGAAGTAAACATCACCATGATTCTCTGTTGCATCCTTATCCAAAATAAAATACGGATTGTGATTGTGTGTTGAAATCCCCCTTCGATTCTCAATGACAATCTTTCCATAATTGACCTTTTGAACAAATCTCTGCTGCTCTGCTCCCCAGTGTCCGTGTACATTTGTGAAATTCAGCCCTTCACACGGAATGTGGAATTGTCCGCTGTGAATCTTCTCGATTTCGATTGTCTGCTCTGATTCGTTTTTAACTACCACAGTCCGCTCCATCAAATCGTACGCTTCATATACGCTGTAATGAAGTTCCATAATAAAATCATAATAAGAATCTCTCAGTGTAACAATCAATGTTTCCTTCGTATCAGATTCAATTACTTCATATCCACAGTACTGATAAACAATTTCCCTTGTACCATCTGCGAAGGTTGCTTTCAAACAATGTTCCTTGTATCGTAGACTTCCATACACCGGAAATTCTTCTCGGGTAATCTCATAAACAGGATCGTTTGTCGATACTTCCGTCAACTTCGGCATCTCAAAATCATCCACCGTATAAATCTTACTTCCCCAATACAAATGTCTTACAAGCCCCTGATCATCAATCCCGAAAGCATAACTGTTCGATTTTGTCTGTAATAAGAAAATATTTTCTTTCTGATTTACTACAATACTCATCGCGACATCTCTCCTTCCTTTATCCATTCAGATATTGTTTTCGTTTGTGTTGTAATCATATCACCACTTTTAGTAAAAGTCAATAAATATTTTACTATTTCATTTCCTGGTTTGTGTAATTACTAACGAGCTTTTTCAACTTTGATCACGTCTTCCTCTGTGTTTTTATCTAGATTTTTGTGTATTTATCACAATTTTTGTCAATCTTCCATTATTTTTTACCAATGATTTTTGTGCGTAATGTTAGTAAATATTTTACTTCTTTCTTTAAATAGCTTAAGAAAACAAAAGTCACCAGTATAAAACTGATGACTCAAATTTAGCTCCTATACTCTTTTCACACTGTCTCTTTCAATCAATTTACAAGGCACTACAATTCTTCTCGGATAACACACACCCTCATTCTGCCAGATACTTTCCATACTTGAAATTGCTGACTTTGCGTTCTCTGACATAAATACTTCGATGGAAGATAACGCAGGATTTGCAAATTCTGAAATACTTGTATTATTAAACGAGATGATACTAACATCCTCCGGAATATAGATTCCCTTTTCCGCAAACGCCCTCTGCATCCCCGGAATAATAACATCACTTGCAACAAAAAATGCAGTCGGCCGCTTTTTCTCACTCTCTAAATACGCCTTTACCTTCTCATACCCGCTTCCCGAATTCATTTCACAGTCTATGATATAATCCTCTTCAAACCATCCGTGACTCCTCATTTTGTGATTATACCAATAAAATCTGGGATCCATCGTTAATTCCTTGTGATTTCCTAATGTATTTACCGCACCGATAAACCCAATCTGCGTATGTCCCTTCTCTATAAACTGCTCAAACACTTGCCGGATTGCAAGATGATAATTCGGAACGATACTGAAATATTTTGTCTCATCCGGTGAAGAATCTACAAACACAATATTATCTGTAAATTCTTTGAAGCTTTCAATCTCATTCTCCGAAAACCTTCCAATTGCAATCACGCCATCTATTTCCTTATCATCATATTTGATAAACCGCCCCCGACTGTCCCTAAGCAACGTAACCGTATTCCATTGTTTTGCAAAACACTGCTGCTCTATTATATTTTTCAGCACAAGATAGTAAACATCTTCCTGCAGCTGTGCAACATCTAACATCTGCGCAATACCAATGCGTGCAGTTATTTTCTCGCTCTCACGAATCTCATTTTCTTTCCCATAGCGCTGTACAATCGTTTTATATCCAAGCTCTGCTGCTATGTGAAAAATCCTTTCTCGTGTCTGTACCGAAACATTTAACGTCTCATCTCTATTCAAAACCCTGGACACAGTTGCCTGTGACACGTTTGCCTTATTCGCAATATCTTTTAATGTTGCCATGTACACTCCTCCTACCACTGCTTCTATAGTACATCTTTTTTTCAAGGAAGACAACATTTTAGGAAAATTTTTACTAAATGCATAAACTGAATAATTCCTATTTGCAGATTAGTCTGCGAGCAATTATACTCCATATACAAGGCATTACATTTTCATCATTTCCCGGAAGCACAACCTCTGCCTTCTCTTTCAACTCCGGCACAGCATTCCCCATTGCGAATCGATATCCAGCCTCTCGAAATGCACTCAGATCGTTCTCTCCGCCCCCGATATATGCGATTTCATGCTTTGAAATATGTAGTTTCTCTGCCAAATGCTTCAATGCATTTCCTTTCGATGCCTCTTTCGCAAATATCTCCACGTATATTTTAGAATATGCTGCCGAAAGTTCCGGATACTTTCTCAGAATCTTTCTCACCCTGCTTTTTCCATCTTTCGAAGAGAAATAAAACTGCATTTCTTCCACTGCATGAGCACTGTTTTGTATCGTATCGATCAGGTTCCGCGCTCTATCGTCGGCACGATACAGATTCCTGCTGCCACAGCCTGCTCCAAAGCCTGCAGGGTTACCTCTCTCATCCGACTACTACTGTCCAGGCATGTGCCATCCATATCAATTGCCAGTAATTTTATCATTGCTCATTTCTCCATTCACTTCCAAATACTCTTAATAATCCACACAAACAATACCAACTTATAGGAAAACCGCTTCCATATGTTCCGTTTAAATATCTCACTCGCCGAATATAATACACAGTCAATTGGTATTAATATCATAAATGCCGCTTTCATAAATATGCAGAAAATGCGCTCGGGATTGCATAATGTTTCTCTAAATCTTTTTTTCCGGCAAAAATAATCTCCGGCTTCTTCAATTCTCTCTCCAATTCATCCACAAGAATCTCATACCCCGTCATATGCCATTCTACATGACTGAAGATATGCTTTGCCTTCGGCAGTTTCTTTACACGCACAGGTACAAGCCCCAACTCCTTTGCATATTCTACAACCTGCTTCTGCGTCAGATGTCCTTCTACATTTGGAAATTCATACAATCCGGCCAGCAATCCTTTTTCTGGTCTCTTTTGAATCGCAATCTCCTCATTGTCACAGAATCTTAGAATCGTTCTTTTCTCGATTCTTCGCTCTTTCGCCTTTTTCTTGACCGGATAGTCCATCTGACATTCATCCTGATATGCAAGACAAAATTCCTTTATCGGACAGCTCTCACACCTTGGTTCTCCATTTGGCAGACAGACGATCGCCCCAAGTTCGATCAATCCCTGATTAAAATCTCCCGGTGCGTCCGCTGGAATCACCTGCTCAAGCATACCTTCAATCTTTGTTCTTGTACTTGCTTTCATGATATCATCACTGTCTTCCAGAATTCTTGTAACCACGCGAAAGACATTTCCATCTACCGCCGGTTTCTGCTGATGATAGACAAAAGAACTGATCGCACCGGCTGTATAACTGCCAATTCCCTTTAGCTTTTTTATCTCTTCAAATGTATCTGGGAATACACCATTATATTCTTCCATCACCTGTTGTGCTGCTGCTTTTAAATTCCTTGCCCTGTTGTAGTAGCCAAGTCCTTCCCACAGCTTAAGCAGTCTGTCTTCCGGCACTTCGGCCAGTGCTTTGATATCCGGCAGTTCTTCCAGAAATCGCGCATAATAAGATTTAACTGCTTCCACTCTTGTCTGCTGCAGCATAATCTCTGAAATCCAGACCCGATACGCATTCACATGCTTCCTCCATGGAAGATCTCTCTGGTTCTCCCTGAACCATTCGACAAGAGGTTCTACTGTCTCCTGCAGTCTCTCACATGCCAAAGCATCTGCTTCGTATTTTTTCTTTTCATTACATTTCATTCAATACTATTTCCTTATATATAAAAATATCTGTTCAATATTGTAACACAATACCAAACAGATATTCTATAGATTAAAAGTTAAATTTAGTTTCTTTTACAGGATCTTTGACAGGAATTCCTGAAGTCTTGGATCTTTCGGATGTTCAAAGAATTCTGCCGGGGCAGCTTCTTCCTTAATCTGACCGTCATCAATGAAAAGAACTCTTGAAGCAACCTCACGGGCAAATCCCATCTCATGAGTAACAACAACCATTGTCATTCCCTCTTTTGCCAGATCTTTCATCAGTTCAAGAACTTCTCCTACCATTTCCGGGTCAAGTGCTGAAGTCGGCTCATCAAAAAGAATCACGTCAGGATTCATAGCCATGGAACGGATAATCGCGACACGCTGTTTCTGTCCACCGGAAAGTGTAGACGGATACACATCCGCTTTATCTTCCAATCCGATTCTCTTCAAAAGAGCCATTGCCTGCTCCTTTACTTCTTTCTTGATCTGCTCCTTTGTCTCAGTGATCGGAATCAGCTCTTCCTTCTTGTCACTTCCACGGAACATATTTTTAAATTTGATCATACGATTCTTTTTCTTTGCCTTATCAATGTCCTTACATCTTAGATATGCAGGTGCCATCATGACATTCTGAAGAACTGTCTTATTATTATAAAGATTGAAATGCTGGAAAACCATTCCCATATGGCGGCGATGCTGATTAATATCAACCTTCATATCTGCGATATCAACACCATTGAAAATAATGCTTCCGCCTGTCGGGTCTTCCATACAGTTCAGGCATCGTAAAAATGTACTTTTACCAGAGCCGGATGGTCCGAGCACCGCAACGATATCGCCTTTATTGATCGTAACATTGATTCCCTTCAGAATCTCTTTGTCCCCAAAGCTTTTTTGCAGATTAATTACGTCTATCACTCTTCTTCAGGCTCCTTTCTAATAATTTAACAAGTAATGTGATCACAAGCACAAGCGCTATGTAGATTAACGCCATTACAAGGTACGGTACCATGAATTCGTAGCTGTTACTTCCGATATAGTTAAACGCAACATAAAGGTCAGCTGCGCCAACAAAGCTTACTACAGATGTCTCTTTAATAAGAGAAATGAACTCATTTCCAAGTGTCGGAAGAATGTTCTTTACAGCCTGCGGAATCACAATCTTCATCATACTTGTTCCAAAACTGAGTCCGACTGCTCTTCCGGCCTCCATCTGTCCCGGATCGACAGACTGGATTCCGCTTCGCATGATCTCTGAAATATATGCACCACTATTCAGACCAAATACAACCATAGAAACCTGTACTCCGGTAATCTTCACCCCAAAAATCGGAAGGAGTACATAATAAAAGATAAGGAGCTGAACTACCATAGGAGTTCCTCTGAATAATGCAACGTAAAAGCTGCAAATATGATTCAATACTCTCGGAAGAGTTTTATATTTCGGAATCACACGGACTGTAGCGATCAAAGTACCGATCACAATACCGATGATCAGACCGCAGATTGCGATCAGCAAGGTATTCTGCAGTCCCTGAACTACTTTCACATAGCCATTCTGATTCAGAAATATATCAATAAATTTGTCTACTTTCTGACTAAAATTCCCCATTTGTTTCCTTTCTCCAAAAAGAGGAAAATGCATGCATCATCTTCTGCCTGTATTTCCCTCGTTAATAAATTCTGTTATTTTACTGCCTGTAAATTCTTAGCAAATGCTCTTACTGAACTGCGTTGATTGCTTCTGTAATCGCTGTTGCCGGTGCTGCATCAATGATCACATACTGAATATTTCCATTGAGCATATCCTGTACTGCAAGTGATCCGCTCTTGTATGTCACACATTTTGCCGGAAGTCCCGGGAAGTCCCAATCTTCGCTTCCTTCAACATAGTACTGACCTGTTGTTCCCTGCTGAACACCGATCTGGTCAGATGATTTTGTCTCAGCAAGTTTAGCTGCAACGTCATCTGCTGTCTTGCAATCATCAAATGTTGTAACATTGCTTGGAACGATCAAACGCTGGGATGCTGAATAGTAAGAATCTGTAAATGTAACATATTCTTCTCTCTCTTCATTGATTGTAAGTCCTGCCATAGCAATATCACATTTCTGCTGGCTTACAGACAGACAAACTGCATCAAAATCCATGTTCTCAATTACAAGCTCTTTTCCAAGTTCATCAGCAAGAAGCTTTGCAATCTCCATGTCGATTCCATAATAATCTTCACCCTTTGTATACTCAAATGGCTCGAATGCTGCATTTGTAGCTACAACCAACTGATCCTTAGATGTATCAAGTGTTGCTGATTTTACTGCTTCCGGCTCTCCGTCTGAGAAATACTTTTTGCAGATCTCATCAAGTGTTCCATCTGATTTGATCTTTGCAATAAACTCATTTGTCTTCTCAAGAAGTTCCGGCTGATTCTTGTCCACACCAAATGCATATTCTTCATTTGTAAGGTCAATATCGATTACCTTTGCTGTTACTGTTTCGTTCTTACTACCACAACCTGCCAGCATGCTGACTGCTAATGCTGCAGTAAGAAATACTGATAAAAACTTCTTCATCTTAAGCTCCTCCTCTTTTCTCTGCATAAAAATTCAAAACATGTTAATAATTATAACATGCTTTTCATAAAATACAAGACGTAATTATGCACGATTTCTTTTGGAAATACAAAATTTTACTGTTCACAATAACTGTGAACAGTAAAACACACTGCACTCTATTCAATAATACATACCTTATTTGAATAAAGCCTGGATACCGAAGAATAAAAATACAACGATTCCAAGTACGATTCTGTAATATCCAAATGCCTTAAAGTCATGGTTCTTGATATATTTCATCAGGAACTTGATTGCTATAACAGATACTGCAAAGGATACGATCATTCCAAGGAGAAGTAAAAATACCTGCATTGGGGTAAATGCCAGACCGAACTTAAACAACTTCAGTGCACTTGCTCCAAACATAACCGGAATTGCAAGGAAAAATGTAAACTCTGCTGCAACACTTCTTGAAACCCCAAGTGCCAGTGCTCCGACAATCGTTGCGCCGGATCTGGACGTCCCAGGGATCATCGCCATCATCTGGAAAACTCCGATCAGAAGAACTGTCTTCACAGAAAGCTGAGAGATTCTTTTTACTTTCGGTTCTCTTGTTTCATTACGTTTTTCAATTACAATGAATAAAATACCATAAACGATCAACATCAATGCAACAACATATGCATTACTCAGTTTTGATTCAATCAGATCGTTCAGCAACACTCCTCCGATCAGTGCCGGAATTGTTCCGATCACTACTTTAATCCATAACTGAATTGTCATCTTCTTCTGCTTTTCCGTCTTCGTCGGTGAGAACGGATTTAACTTATGAAAATAAATTACTACAACTGCCAGGATCGATCCAAACTGAATCACCACATTGAACATATTCGTAAATGCCTCGTTCTGCTTCAGTTGGATCAGCTGCTCTACCAGAATCAGATGACCTGTACTACTGATTGGAAGCCACTCTGTGATTCCCTGCACAATTCCTAAAATGATAACCTTTAATACTTCTAACATGATTCCCCTCCTCGTTTCAGAACAAACTTCTCGATGGCCTTTGCAGCCCCCTCATCATTGTTGCTCTCCGTAATATAATCAGCTGCAGCTTTGACCTTTTCTTCGGCATTCGCCATGGCAACCCCAAATCCAACTTCCTTGAGCATTGCGATATCATTATCGCCATCCCCACACGCCATGATCTCTTCCCGCCTGATTCCAAGCATCTTGCCAAGATTCACAAGTCCGGTTCCTTTATTTACACCAACTGCATTGATTTCTATATTATATTGAAGAGAGCCAACCAGTTCAAAGACGCCTTCTCGCTCCAGCTCTTTCCATGCCTCTTCTCTCTCTTCCATATCTGCAAACAACATCTGTACTTTATCAAGATTCCCTTCTTTTTCATCCAGCAGATCTTCCAGTCTGTCTACCGCTATTCGTGTTCTCAGAAAATAATCCCACATGTTCGGATTCTTATGATACTTTCTCACCTGCGCGATCTCATCTTTCTGAGCATATCCCTGCCCATCAAAATAAACTTCCAACAGAGTGTCATATTTTCTTCCGATTGCAATTGCTTTTTTTGCTGCTTCTTTGGATAACAGATGTTCTTCCAGTACCTTTCCGGTTCTCGTCTCGATAATCCTTGCCCCATTCGCAGTCAGTGCATAATCCATTCCCGGAAGCTCACGTAATTCTTCCGGAACTCCTGTCCATGGTCTTCCGGTTGCAACAAGAACAACTGTACCATTCTGCAGTGCCTCTCCGATCACATTCTTCGTATAAGGAAGAAGTTCCTTCTTATCTGTAAGAAGTGTTCCATCGAGATCTAATCCAACAATCTTAATTTCCTTTTTTTCCATACTTTTTTCCTTATCTTCTGTATTTTATATTGCACAACAAAATTAGTTTTTCTTGCTTTTCTTCTATCTTATTCCATGGGATGTCTGTCTTTTCTATCCGTCAATTGTTACAAAAAACAGCATCTTTTTAATCACTTCGTAAAACAATCATAAAATATTTCGCGCAAATTTGATTAATTCTCTGTTTTATAGTATAATAGGTTTTCGACAACTATGCAATGTCATTTAAAGAAAGGATATTGAGATTATGGCATTTTACAAAAAAAGCAAGTTACATACGGGCACCGCGCTCATTTGTTCCCTTGCAATTGTATTTTCTGCACTTCCTGTCTATGCTACAGACACGATAGACAATCTGCAAAACCAGACCTCTGCCCTTGAGAACGAATTAAAAGGTATCAATCAGGATATTCTCACCCTGAGCGAGAAGATATCTGACACTGAGATGCAGGTTGAGCTCCTCAACAGTGATATAGACAAAACACAGGATGATCTTGAGAAAGCGCAGAAAAACGAAGATCAGCAGTATGAAGATATGAAAAGCCGTATCAAATATATGTATGAGCACGGAAGTGCTACAATGCTTGAGATGCTTTTCTCTGCAGAAAGTATGTCAGATTTTCTAAACAAAGCCGATTTCATTGAGAATTTAAGTAATTATGATCGTAAGGCTCTGAACAATCTGAAAGATGTTCACCAGCAGATTGCCGATCAGAAAGCAGATCTGGAAGCGCAGCAGGCTTCCATGAAAGATTTACAGAACCAATTACAGACACAACAGACACAATTACAGGCAAAAGCTGCTGCAACTTCTACTGATTTGAATGAGGTGAATGCAAAACTGCAGAAAGCCAAAGAAGAAGAGGCTGCACGTCAGGCAGAAGAAGCCAGAAAGCAGGCAGAAGCTGCTGCGAAAGCCGAAGCGGCTGCAAAAGCTGAGGCTGCTGCCAGTGCGAACAAGCAGAACAGTTCTAGTTCTGGTAGTAACAGTTCTTCTAACAGTTCCTCTGGAAGTTCAAGTTCTTCCAGCGGTTCAAGCTCTTCCGGTAGCTCAAGTTCTTCTGGGTCAACCGTTGCCTCTGATGATGTTACACTGTTAGCAGCCATTCTACAATGCGAAGCTCAATACGATTACGATTCTATGCTTGCAGTTGCAACAGTCATCATGAACCGTGTGAGCAGTGGACGTTTCCCTAACAGTATTTCAGGTGTTGTTTACGCAAGCGGACAGTTTGCTCCTGTATGGACAGGTTCCTTAGACCGTGTCTTAAAAGCAGGTCCAAGAAGTCTTTCCATTCAGGTAGCGCAGGATGCTATCAACGGTGCTCGGCATTCTTCCGTATCTGACTGCTATTATTTCTTATATGCAGCATCTACAAATAGAACTGGTGTTGTCATCGGTGGAAATGTTTTCTTCACTAGCTGGTAATTAAAGCGTCGAAGAATGAGAATCTATTATTTGAAATTCTCATTCTCCGACGCTTTTTTAGAAACAACTAATCAATTCTGTTTTCTACTGATAATCAACAACATCAATCCATCTCATCAGGAAATCTTTCTCAAGTTCATTTTCTTTAGACAACTGTGCTGCTGCAACAATCGGAAGCCACTGCTGTACGTACTGCATAGCTGTGTCACTCTTCTTGCAGAACAATTTCAGATAGAGATCTGCTACTTTCTGATCTTTCAGTGCAAAAAGCAAATATGTCATTGCTGCATCTGCACTTGCATTTCCCTGTGTTGCATGAGCCCAGTCAACTACTGTCATCTTTCCATTCTTTCCTACGATCACATTGCTTGGATTAAAGTCTCCGTGACATACTTTATTATGCTTTGGCATACTCTCAAGTCTTGTCATAAGCTCATAACGTGTGGTTGCATCAAGATCTTTCAATCCATTGATCTGACGGGCTAATTTATCTTTCATACCTTTCAGAAGCGGTGATTTCTTACTCTGGACCTGTAACTGAAGATCAACAAAGTCTTCCATATATTTTTCCAGATTCTTCATGTCAGATTCCATCATATCCTCAAGTGTCTTACCTGCTTTATACTCAATAGCAATTGCCCACTTTCCATCAATCTGAGTTACTTCTTTTACCTTTGGAATATCCAGACCAGTCTCTTCCACTCTTGCGGTATTCAGAGCCTCATTAAATACATCTGACTTCGGATGTCCTTCATTAAAAACTTTCACGATATAATCATCACATTTATAGACTGATTTGTAAGCACGTTTCACGATGAGATTTTTTTCTTCTAACTTCATAATATAGACCTCCTTATATCTTGAGAAACTTTCACCCAGCTTTTATTTCCTGCTATTTATACTAAGCTGAACATTTCCCACTGCCTTGCGGCTCTTACCTTGTTTTGATGATGTCATTATATCCCACAATTTTTAAAAATAAAACCCCTTCAGAGCAAGTTTGTGCAGTTTTTAACAAGTTTTTTTACTTGTTATATATTGTCTATTTCTTAACAATTCACCTTTTTAAGAGCTGCAAGCACAGACTTTGGCTCGTTGCTCGCGTAAAAAGAGAGACAGAACAATGCTTTTCAACATCATTCTGTCTCTCTTCGTATATTTTAGATTCTAACGGTCATATGCCTGCTTATGCAATGCAACTTATTTTCCGTAGTAGCATTTCAGGTACAGATCTTTAATCTCCTGGATGAGTGGGTATCTTGGGTTTGCTCCTGTACACTGATCGTTGAATGCCTGCTCTGACATTTCATCAAGTGTATCAAGGAAGTATTTCTCATCAATGCCGTAATCTTTGATTGTCTTCTTGATTCCGATCTTCTCTTTGAGTTCTTCAAGTTTAGCGATGAAGTTCTCAAATACTTCTTTGTCATCTTTACCTGTGCATCCTGCGAAACGTCCAAGTTCTGCGTATCTTGCAAGTGCATGTGGGTACTGATACTGTGAGAATGTTCCCATCTTTGTCGGAACCTCTGCTGCGTTGTATCTCATAACTTCTGTAAGGATAACTGCGTTAGCAACACCGTGTGGCAGGTGATGGAAGGCACCAAGTTTATGAGCCATGGAGTGGTTAACACCAAGGAATGCATTTGCGAATGCCATACCAGCCATACAGGAAGCATTTGCCATCTCTTCACGAGCCTTCGGATCGTTTGCTCCGTTCTCGTATGCAGACGGAAGGTTCTCGAATACAAGCTTAACAGCCTTCATAGCAAGACCATCTGTGTAGTCTGTAGCCATGATAGATACATATGCCTCGATTGCATGAGTCATAACGTCGATACCTGAAGCACTTGTCAGTCCCTTCGGCTGTGTCATCATGTTGTCTACGTCTACGATTGCCATGTTTGGAAGCAGAGCGTAGTCAGCGATTGGCCATTTAACACCTGTGTCAGCGTCTGTGATGATTGCGAATGGTGTTACCTCAGAACCTGTTCCTGAAGATGTTGGGATAGCTACAAAGTAAGCTTTCTCTCCCATCTTAGGGAATGTGAATACTCTCTTACGGATATCCATGAAGTCCATAGCCATATCCTCGAAGTTTGCTTCCGGATGCTCGTACATGATCCACATGATCTTACCAGCGTCCATTGCGGAACCACCACCAAGAGCGATGATTGTATCTGGCTCGAACTGTCTCATCTGGTCAACACCCTTGCGTGCACACTGAAGTGTCGGGTCTGGTGCTACTTCGAAGAAGCATGTATGCTGGATTCCCATTTCATCTAATTTATCTTCGATCGGTTTAACATATCCGTTCTTGTAAAGGAAAGAGTCTGTTACGATGAATGCTTTCTTCTTGTGCATTACTGTTCCAAGCTCATCCAGAGCAACCGGCATGGAACCTTTCTTGAAGTAAACTTTCTCAGGTGTTCTGAACCACAGCATATTCTCTCTCCTCTCTGCAACTGTCTTGATGTTAAGCAGATGTTTTACTCCTACGTTCTCTGATACAGAGTTTCCACCCCATGATCCACATCCAAGTGTAAGGGACGGAGCCATCTTGAAGTTATAAAGATCTCCGATACCACCGTGTGAAGAAGGTGTGTTGATCAGTACACGGCAAGTCTTCATTGCTGCTGCGTGTTTTGCGATCTTCTCTGTCTCTGCCGGATGTACGTAGAGAGAAGATGTATGTCCGTATCCACCGTCTGCTACGAGCTGTGCTGCTTTCTCAAGAGCCTCGTCAAATGTTTTGGCTTTGTACATACCAAGTACCGGTGATAATTTCTCATGTGCAAATTCTTCTGAGATGTCTACAGACTCAACTTCACCGATGAGGATCTTTGTATCCTTCGGTACTTCAACACCAGCCATCTGAGCGATCTCATAAGCTGATTTTCCAGGAATCTTGCTGTTAAGCGCACCGTTGATGATGATTGTCTTACGAACTTTATCAAGTTCCTCGCCTGGTTTCAGGAAGTAGCATCCTCTGTACTGGAATTCTTTCTTAGCTTCCTCATATACACTTTCAAGTACTGTTACAGACTGCTCAGAAGCACAGATCATACCATTGTCAAATGTCTTAGAGTGGATGATTGAGTTAACTGCCATTCTTACATCTGCTGTATCGTCGATGATTACTGGTGTGTTACCTGCTCCAACTCCAAGTGCCGGCTTTCCTGAAGAGTAAGCTGCCTTAACCATTCCAGGACCACCTGTTGCAAGGATGATATCTGCATCTCTCATTACTGTGTTTGTAAGTTCCAGTGATGGAGCATCGATCCAACCGATGATTCCTTCCGGAGCTCCTGCCTTAACTGCTGCCTCAAGAACAACTTTAGCTGCTGCGATTGTAGATGCCTTAGCAGCCGGATGTGGGCTGATGATGATTGCATTTCTTGTCTTTAAGCAGATCAGTGTTTTGAAGATTGCTGTTGATGTCGGGTTTGTTGTAGGGATAACTGCTGCAACAAGTCCGATTGGCTCTGCGATCTTTTTGATTCCAAATGCCTTATCTTCTTCTACAACACCACATGTCTTTGTATCTTTGTATGCGTTGTAAATATACTCTGCTGCGTAATGGTTTTTGATAACCTTATCCTCGAGAATACCTCTCTGAGTCTCTTCTACTGCAAGTCTTGCAAGCGGGATACGCTGCTTGTTTGCTGCCATAGCTGCTTCATAGAAGATTTTGTCAACCTGCTCCTGTGTAAATGTAGCGAAAATTTTCTGTGCCTCGCGCATCTCTTTCATTTTTGCTTCAAGAGCTTCAACGTTATCAATGAATCCGGTATTTACTGTCTTTGTCTCTACAGTTTTTGCCGCCTCTTTCTTTGCCATCTGAGTATTCCTCCTGTACTTGAATAAATCATTTTATAGTCACTGTTTTCGTAACCTGCAAGTTTTATCCGATCGGGTTGTTTTTATGTTTCCCGATTACAGTTATTAGTATACTAGTTCGTTAATTAATTGTCAATGTACCAGTTGTTAAAGTTTTAACGTTATTTTTTTAACATCGTTTGTGCATTTTTCACAAAAACAAATTTTTACTTGACAATTTTAACTATGAAAAACACTTTACTAATATGCAAAAAACTCCCATACAGGACATTTCTGTCCTATATGAGAGTCAAAAATCAGCTATATTATCAAATTAAACAAGCTCGATCAGAACTTCCATAGCTGCGTCACCTTTACGCTGACCAATCTTTACGATTCTTGTGTAACCACCGTTACGATCTGCGTATTTTGGTGCGATCTCATCAAAGAGTTTAGCAACCATGTCAACATCTTTCATGTTTCTCTTCTCGCCTTCTTTAACCGGGAAGAGAACTTTCAGCATCTGACGTCTAGCGTGCAGTCTGCTTGGCTTATCTTTCTTGATTGTCTTTTCAACTTCGTCATAAACAGTAACTTTCTTACCGTCAACAACTTCTTTCACACGTTTTCCATCAGCGTCTTTACGTGCTACTTTAGCCATTACTGTAACTTCTTCGAAGTTATCTTTCTCTTTTACAGCAAGAGCGATCAGGCTTTCTGCCTGCTTACGGATCTCTTTTGCCTTAGCTTCTGTTGTAACGATCTTTCCGTTGCTAAGAAGTGCTGTTACCTGGTTTCTAAGTAAAGCTTTTCTCTGGCTTGCTGTTCTGCCAAGTTTTCTATACTTTGCCATTTTTAATTTCCTCCATTAATTAACATTTGGTTATGCGTCTTCGGGCTTACTAATCAAATGCTCCTGCTGTGCTCTTCGGGCTTACCATCAGGATATTTAATCTTCAGCGGGCTTATATTCACAATCCTGTGAATACAGCCTGTGCAGGACCTAAGCGTCCTGATACTTTATCATAGTACGGATAAAGAATATTATTCCTCTCCGTGGTTCAGTTCCAGATTGAGTTCTTTCAGTTTTGCAAGAACTTCTTCGAGAGACTTGCGACCAAGGTTACGAACCTTCATCATGTCTTCCGGAGTCTTGTTTGTGAGCTCTTCAACTGTGTTGATTCCGGCTCTCTTCAGACAATTGTAAGAACGAACAGAAAGCTCAAGTTCATCGATGCTCATCTCAAGAACTTTCTCTTTCTCGTCATCCTCTTTCTCAATCATAACTTCCGCCTGCTGAGCTACCTCTGACAGGTCGATGAAGAGTTTCAGATGCTCACTTAACACTTTCGCTGCAAGGCTGACAGCCTCATCAGGAGCCATTGTACCTTTTGTCCAGACATCAAGTGTCAGTTTGTCATAATCTGTAACCTGACCTACACGTGTATCCTGAACTGTCAGGTTAACACGATCGATTGGTGTGTAGATAGAATCGATTGGAAGAACACCGATTGGCATATCTTCTGTCTTATTCTTATCTGAGCTTACATATCCTCTTCCTTTTGTGATTGTAAGTTCCATGTAAAGCTTGCTGTCTTTGCCACCGCTTAATGTAGCAATTACCTGCTCCGGGTTTACAATCTCGATATCAGAGTCGCACTGGATATCAGCACCTGTTACAACGCCTTCTCCTTCGAACTCGATATAAGCTGTCTTCACTTCATCAGACTCAGATGTGTTCTTGATAGCCAGAGATTTCAGGTTCATGATAATCTCTGTCACATCTTCTTTAACACCCGGGATGGAACTGAACTCGTGCAGTACACCGTCGATTTTCACAGAACTGATTGCTGCTCCCGGCAGGGAAGAAAGCATGATTCTTCTCAGCGCGTTACCAAGCGTAGTTCCGTATCCTCTCTCCAGCGGTTCTACGACAAATCTTCCGTATTTCTTGTCATCTGAAACATCTGTAATTTCAATATTCGGTTTATTAAAATCAAACACTACACAGACCCTCCTTATGGGCTTAATATATGTTGAGGGGGTACAAAACTGTATCTAATCAACTTATTCAGATTAGTTAGGATTGCCCTGCATAAATGCCTGCGCAATCCTTTCAAATCGTAATTATTATTTAGAATACAGCTCGACGATAAGCATCTCGTCAACCGGTACATCGATTGCTTCTCTGTTAGGAAGCTCTTTTACTGTACCTCTAAGATTCTCAGCGTCTGCCTCAAGCCACTCTGGTACCATGTTTCCAGCTGTAGCTTCAAGAATCTCTTTGTATCTCTGTGAACCTTTTTTGTTCTCTTTGATTTCAATAACATCTCCAGCCTTTACAAGGTAAGATGGGATGTTAACCTGTTTGCCGTTTACAAGAACGTGCTTGTGATCAACGATCTGTCTAGCTTCTTTTCTTGTTCTAGCAAGTCCAAGACGGAAAACAACATTGTCAAGTCTTGACTCAAGGATGATCATAAGGTTTTCACCTGTCATTCCTTCCTGCTGTTTTGCCTTTGCATAGTAGTTTCTGAAAGGTTTTTCAAGAACACCATAGATGAATTTAGCTTTCTGTTTCTCACGAAGCTGAAGACCATACTCGCTCATCTTTCTGTTTGCTCTTTTTAACTGTCTGTTAGATTTCTTATTGATTCCGAGGTAAATCGGATCCATTCCTAATGAACGGCATCTTTTAAGAACAGGAACTCTATTTACTGCCATTTCTATCCTCCTAATTATTATACATGCCAGCGGTACTCATGCCGCTGCGTCAACATTTACTATTAAATAACTGCTTTTCTTATACAGCAGAGTATAATTACACTCTTCTGCGTTTCGGTGGACGACATCCGTTGTGCGGTACCGGTGTTACGTCCTTGATGCTTACTACATCAATTCCGCATGCCTGAAGTGCACGGATTGCTGCTTCTCTTCCTGATCCCGGTCCTTTTACGAATACATCTACTGTCTTAAGACCATGTACTAATGCTGCCTTAGCTGCTGTCTCAGCTGCCATCTGTGCTGCATATGGAGTAGATTTTCTTGAACCTCTAAATCCCAGACCGCCTGCACTTGCCCATGAAAGAGCATTTCCCTGAGCGTCAGTCAGTGTAACAATTGTATTGTTAAATGATGACTGAATATGTGCCTGTCCGCGTTCAACGTTTTTCTTGACACGTTTTTTTGTTACTTTTTTCGCAACTCTCTTAGCCATTTAAACTAACCTACTTTCTTTATTTTATACGATATTATTTCTTCTTATTTGCTACAGTTCTCTTAGGACCTTTGCATGTTCTTGCATTAGTCTTAGTTTTCTGTCCACGTACCGGAAGTCCTTTTCTGTGACGGATTCCACGGTAGCATCCGATCTCTTTAAGTCTCTTGATGTTGAGCTGGATTTCTCTTCTAAGATCACCTTCTACAACCTGAGTCTCATCGATCACTGCGCTGATTTTCTTTACTTCTTCACTTGTAAGATCTCTTACACGAGTGTCAGGATTAACTCCTGCATCCTTTAAGATACGTTCTGCACTTGTTCTACCGATTCCGTAGATATAAGTAAGACCGATTTCTACACGTTTGTCTCTTGGTAAGTCTACACCTGCAATACGAGCCATGTGTCTTTCCTCCATTTTCTTTTCTGGTTTTCTTGTTCATTGTCCCTAATTGAGGCTGCGAATGCGAAATGAGTATCTTCTATTTTAATAAATGAAGTCTGGTGTAACTCATCTACTGCTGCATCCTACCGGAATGTATCCTTCCGATATCCCAGCCCAGGCATGTACGGAAACTACATACCCTTTCCCGGCACGGATCATACTCTCATCCGCCAATGCAAATGCCGGGTATTATAAGCAATATACAATAGCATCTTCCCTCTTTCATATAAAGATGACAAACGTCTGTCAGATGCCCAGACTACACGCTCTGTCGGTACCTGCGGACAGATGCGATGTATCCTTACTGTATATTAAACAGCTCCACACACCTCCTGGCGTGTCATGCTGTCAGCCGCTTGATAATTGCACAATTAGCCCTGACGCTGTTTGTGCTTCGGGTTCTCACAGATTACTCTGATACTACCTTTTCTTCTAATAATTTTGCATTTTTCACAAATTGGTTTAACTGATGATCTAACCTTCATGTCAAATCCTCCTTCCCTACTTTGCTCTGCCTATATATTCCGGTATTTTTGGACACACCTCTCCAAAAATGACCATTTCATACTTTACCACAAAACATATGGTAAAGTCAAGACCTAAATTAAAAAAGATATTATTTTCTAAAAATACTTTTCGGAAAATAATATCTTTTTATCTTTTCAGATACGGAACGTTGTAAACAACAGCATTCCTGTCATTTGATTTGTAGAATTCTTATTTGTCTCTCCAGACAATTCTTCCTTTGCTCAGGTCATAAGGTGACATCTCAAGTGTAACCTTATCTCCCGGCAGAATCTTGATGAAGTTCATACGCAGCTTACCGCTGATATGTGCCAGTACAATATGGCCATTCTCAAGTTCTACTTTGAACATTGCGTTAGGAAGTTTCTCAACTACAACTCCTTCAATTTCAATCACGTCAGTTTTTGACATTTTTAATCCTCCTGAATGAATTAATGAAACTTACTCTCCAAGGATCTGAACGATTGCAGCAAATACATCGTTGATGTCGATTGTTCCATCAACTTCTCTGAGTACTCCTGCTTCTGTATAGTAATCGATCAGCGGCTGTGTCTGCTCATGATAAACACCAAGTCTCTTAAGTACTGTCTCCGGTTTATCATCGTCTCTCAAGATAAGCTCTCCGCCACATTTGTCGCAGATGCCTTCTTTTGCAGTCGGAGCATATACGATATGATAAGTAGCACCACAATCAACACAAGCTCTTCTTCCAGACATACGGTTTACAATATTCTCATCCGGAACTTCAACATCGATCGCATAATCGATCTTCTGTCCCATCTCAGCAAGTGCACGGTCAAGTGCCTCTGCCTGTGGAATTGTACGCGGGAATCCATCAAGTACATATCCATTCTTACAATCTTCCTGGTTTACTCTGTCTACAACGAGATCAACAACCAGTTCATCCGGAACCAGAAGACCCTGATCCATGAAAGTTTTTGCTTTCTTACCAAGTTCTGTTCCGTTCTTGATGTTTGCTCTAAAGATATCTCCAGTAGAAATATGCGGAATAGAATACTTCTCTGCAATCTTCTTTGCCTGTGTTCCTTTTCCTGCTCCTGGGGCTCCTAACATGATGAGTTTCATATCTTTATCCTCCTTATACAAGTTTAACCCGCTCTGTTCGTCCTGCAATTGAGGACAGAACAAAGCGAGCTAAAAGACATTTAATAGAAAACAATATCAATAACTGTTATCTCTTATTATTTAAAAATCCTGTGTAATTTCTTACAAGCATCTGTGATTCAATCTTCTTAATTGTCTCAAGTACAACACCTACGATAATGATAAGTGATGTTCCACCAAAGGAAACGTTCGCACCGAAAACGCCATTGAAGAAATATGGAATCACCTGTACGATGATCAAACCACACGCACCTACAAAGATGATATAATTCAAAATCTTTGTAAGGTAATCAACTGTTGGTTTGCCCGGACGAATTCCAGGGATAAATCCACCGCTCTTTTTCATATTATTTGCAATCTCCATCGGATTGAAAGTAATCGATGTATAGAAATATGCAAAGAATATTGTAAGTAAGATGTAAACCACAAGTCCAACTGAATAAATCGGATTCTCTGGATCACACCAGTTATTGGAGTTTAAACCTGCAAGAATCTTACTTCCGATTCCAGTTCCATTTCCTTTTCCAAGGAACTGTGCAATCACGATTGGTGTCTGCATCAGTGATGAAGAGAAGATAACCGGGATTACTCCGGCTGTATTCACCTTCAACGGAATATGTGTTGACTGACCGCCAAACATTTTTCTTCCCTGTACTTTTTTAGAATACTGAACTGCAATCCTTCTTTCTCCGTCCTGAAGAATGATAACAAACACAACTACAACCAGAAGAACTGCAAGGATAATAACACCGGCGAGTCCTGCCTTTGCAATTGTTTTGCCTTTCATGAACTGTGTATACAGTGTCACGAAATCATCCGGAACACGGGAAACAATATTGATCAGAAGTACGATAGAAATACCGTTTCCAACTCCCTTTTCAGTAATACGCTCACCGATCCACATAAGGAATGCACTACCGGCTGTAAGCGTACATACAACGATTGCACAATTTACGAAATTATATTCTTCCAGAAGTCCCTGACGTCCAAATCCTACAGCCATTGCGATAGATTCAATCAGTGCAAGACCAACTGTCACATATCTTGTAATCGCTGCGATTTTCTTTCTTCCATCTTCGCCATCTTTCTGCATTTCTTCAAGCTTTGGAATCGCTATTGTCAGAAGCTGCATGATAATAGATGATGTGATGTATGGAGTGATACTCAGGGCAAATACTGACATTCTTGTAAATGAGCCGCCGGTGAACGCCTCAAAAAAGTTAAATGCGTCACCGGTCTGCTGTGCAAAAAAATTCTGAATAAATGTCGGATCTACTCCCGGAGTGGGCAACTGTGATCCTAACCTAACAACGATAAGCATTGCAAATGTATAGAGAAGTCTCTTTCTGATATCCTCAATACTTAATGCTTTACGCAAGGACTTAAGCATTAGATCACCTCTGCTTTTCCACCAAGAGCTTCAATCTTCTCAGCTGCTTTTGCACTGAATGCATTAGCCTGAACTGTAAGCTTCTTAGTTAACTCTCCATTTCCAAGAATTTTTACTCCGTCTTTTGGATTCTTAACAATACCGCTTTCGATCAATGTCTCAACGGATACTGTAGCGCCGTCCTCGAATACTTCAAGTGCGCTAAGGTTGATTCCTACGATTGTCTTAGAGTTTCTGCATGTGAAACCTCTCTTAGGAATTCTTCTGTATAAAGGCATCTGACCGCCTTCGAAACCAGGTCTTGTAGCTCCTGAACGAGCCTTCTGTCCTTTGTGGCCCTTTCCGGCTGTCTTACCGTTTCCTGAACCATGACCACGGCCTCTTCTGAAATTATCACTCTGTTTTGAACCGTCTGCCGGTCTTAAGTTTGATAAGTCCATGACATTACCTCCTTATCTTAATTAAGCCTCTTCTTCAACTTTAACTAAATGTCTAACCTGCTGTACCATACCTCTGGTAGCTGCATTATCTGGCAATACAACTGTTTTGTTGAGTTTCTTAAGTCCAAGAGCCTCAACTGTTTTTCTATGCTTTGGTACGGCGCCGATTGTAGACTTTACTAATGTAACTTTTAAATTTGCCATTTCAATCTTACCTCCTATGCGCTTGATCGGGCTTCTCGGTTGATTAGCCTAAGATCTCCTCAATTGATTTGCCACGAAGTCTTGCAACATCTTCCGGAGTCTTAACTGCTTTAAGTCCTTCGATTGTAGCAAGTACAACATTCTGTTTGTTGTTGGATCCTAAAGATTTTGTACGGATGTTCTTAACTCCAGCCGCCTCAATTACGGCACGCGCCGGTCCTCCGGCGATAACACCAGTACCTTCCGGAGCCTTCTTAAGAAGTACGGAAGCGCTTCCGAATTTACCAATCACATCGTGTGTTACACTTGAGTTTTCATCAAGAGATACGCTGATCATTTTCTTCATAGCGTCCTCTTTACCTTTACGAATAGCTTCCGGAATTTCAGTAGCTTTTCCTAAACCTGCACCAACATGGCCATTTCCATCACCAACAACTACTAAAGCTGTGAAACGGAAGTTACGACCACCTTTAACAACTTTGGTTACACGCTTGATTGATACCACTTTTTCTACTAATTCCATCTGACTAGCATCAATACGTTCCTGTCTCATCTGTGTTCTCCCTTCCTTAGAAATTCAGACCAGCTTCTCTTGCTGCGTCTGCTAATGCCTTGATTTTACCCTGGTAAATGAATCCGCCTCTATCAAATACAACTTCATCAATACCTTTAGCTTTTGCTCTCTCGGCAATTACTTTTCCAAGGTATGCTGCTGCTTCAACGTCGTTAGTCTTCTCGAGCTCTGCTTTCACTTCTTTCTGAAGAGTGGAAGCGGAAACAAGAGTATTTCCAACAGTATCGTCGATGATCTGTGCATACATATGATTATTACTTCTGAATACAGCTAAACGCGGTCTCTGCGCTGTTCCGCTGAAACGGTTGCGTAATTTCATGTGTTTTTTTCTACGAACTTCGCTTCTAGATTTCTTACTAACCATTTTCACACTCTCCTTATTTATTTCTTACCAGTCTTACCGACTTTACGTCTGATTACTTCATCAGCATATTTGATTCCCTTGCCCTTATATGGCTCCGGTCTTCTCTTATCTCTGATCTCAGCCGCAAACTGTCCAACTTTTTCTTTATCGATACCTTTAACAGTGATCTTGTTCTGTCCCTCAAGTACAGTCTCGATTCCTTCTGGATCGATCATCTCAACTGGATGGGAATAACCAAGGTTCAGTGTCAGTTTATTTCCTGATTTAGCAGCTCTGTAACCTACACCGTTAACTTCAAGAACTTTCTCATATCCGTCTGTTACACCTACAACCATGTTGTTGATCAGTGTTCTTGTCAGACCATGAAGAGATTTCATTTTCTTTAAGTCGCTCGGTCTTGTAACGATTACTTCTTCGCCTTCAACTTTGATTTCCATTTCTACTGGAAGCTCTTTTGTAAGAGTTCCCTTAGGACCTTTTACAGTCACTACATTGTTCTCAGCAACTTCTACAGTTACTCCTGCAGGAATTGCTACAGGCAGTCTTCCTATACGTGACATACCATTATCCTCCTTAACTTAGATTCTCGGAGAAGCTGCGTTGGCTTCTCTGTTTTCAGTTACATTTATAAGGAAGTTCTTTTCGCTAAGCAAGGAATAACCTCGCTAAGTTCAAAGAACGTACCTTTTATAATGAATCATCCACTCAACTAGGCTCGATAATACCTCGCCAAGTTTCGGGATGGGCTTTCGTACTAGGCTCGATAATACCTCGCCAAGTTCTCAATGCCTACCAAACGAAGCAAAGAACCTCTCCGCCTACGCCGAGTTTTCTAGCTTCTTTGTCTGTTACTACACCTTTGTTTGTAGAGATGATTGCTGTTCCGAGTCCGCCAAGTACCTTCGGGATATCCTCTGTATTAGCGTAAACACGAAGTCCCGGTTTGGAGATTCTCTTCAGTCCGGAAATAACTTTCTCGTTCTTGTCAGCACCGTATTTCAGTGTGATGTGAATTGTCTTGAAAGCTCCATCTTCTACAAGGTCATATTTTGCGATATATCCTTCATCAAGAAGAATGTTTGCGATAGCAAGTTTCATCTTGGATGCCGGTACATCTACTGTATCATGTTTTGCAGTGTTTGCATTACGGATTCTTGTAAGCATATCTGCAATTGGATCGCTCATAGTCATGTGTGTGATTCCTCCTATGTTATTTCACAGTATATAGTTGCTTTCGTCTTACCAGCTTGCTTTTTTAACACCCGGGATCTGTCCTTTATAAGCCAGTTCGCGGAAGCAGATACGGCAGATACCGTATTTTCTTAAATATGCATGCGGACGACCACAAATTCTGCAACGGCTATATTCTCTTGTGGAGAATTTTGGTGCACGCTGCTGTTTGATTTTCATTGATGTTTTAGCCATGAATTTCTCTCCTTTTTACTTTGCGAATGGCATATTGAACTGTGTCAATAATTCACGTGCTTCTTCATCAGTCTTGGCTGTTGTAACAAAAATTACATCCATACCTCTGACTTTGTCAATCTTATCGTACTCGATTTCTGGGAAGATAAGCTGCTCCTTGATTCCAAGTGCATAGTTACCTCTTCCGTCAAATGCGTTCGGGTTTACTCCTCTGAAGTCACGTACACGAGGAAGTGCAAGGTTGATCAGACGATCAACGAACTCGTACATTTTCTCTCCTCTTAAAGTAACTTTACATCCGATCGGCATACCCTCTCTGATCTTGAAGTTAGCTACAGAATTCTTTGCTCTTGTTACAACCGCTTTCTGTCCTGCGATCTTCTCCATGTCTGCAATAGCTGACTCCAGAAGTTTAGCATTGTCTTTTGCCTCACCGACACCCATGTTGATTACAACCTTGTCAAGTTTCGGCACTTCCATGATGTTTTTATATCCAAATTTTTTGATCATTGCATCAACGATCTCATTCTGATACTGCTCTTTCAGTCTACTCAAAGTCCTGGACCTCCTTCCTTGAATTAATCAATAACTTCGCCTGTTGCCTTAGCAAAACGAACTTTTTTGTCTCCATCCATCTTGAAGCCTACTCTTGTTGCTTTTCCGTTGTGAAGTAACATAACGTTTGATGCATCAATGTAACCTTCCTGATGTACGATTCCGCCGTTCTGGTTTGCCATGCTTGGCTTTGTGTGCTTTGTCAGCATATTGACGCCTTCAACCAGGACTCTTCCGTCTTTTTTATCTACGGCAATAACTTTGCCTTCTTTGTCTTTATCTTTACCGGCGATAACCTTAACCATATCACCTTTTTTAATTTTCATAGTTGACATTCTCAGGCACCTCCTTACAGTACTTCCGGAGCCAGAGAAACGATCTTCATAAAGTGTTTCTCTCTAAGCTCTCTTGCTACTGGTCCAAAAATACGTGTTCCACGTGGGTTCAAATCGTCTTTTATAATAACAGCAGCATTTTCATCGAATCTGATATAGGAACCGTCTTTACGACGAGCGCCTTTTACAGAACGGACAACAACAGCTTTAACGACATCACCTTTTTTAACAACGCCGCCTGGTGTTGCATCTTTAACAGTTGCAACGATCACATCTCCGATGTTGGCGTATCTTCTTGTAGAACCGCCAAGAACACGGATACACAGTAACTCTTTCGCACCTGTGTTGTCTGCTACTTTAAGTCTGCTTTCTTGCTGTATCATGCAGGTAAACCTCCTTCAAATAATTATTTCGCTTTCTCCATGATTTCCACAAGTCTCCATCTCTTGTCCTTGGACAGCGGTCTTGTTTCCATAACTTTTACTGTATCTCCAACTTTACATTCGTTGTTCTCGTCATGAGCCTTCAGCTTGTAAGTTCTCTTTACGATCTTGTTGTAAAGTGGATGTTTTACATGGTCTTCAACAGCAACAACAATCGTTTTGTCCATCTTGTCGCTGACAACCTTACCCGTACGGGTTTTTCTTAAATTTCTCTCTTCCACGGTTGCTGCTCCTTTCACTATGCTCTTTTAGCCTCTGTAATCAGAGTCTGGATACGAGCGATATTCTTTCTTACTTCTTTGATTCTGCTTGTATTATCCAACTGATTTGTTGCGTTCTGGAATCTCAGATTAAAGAGTTCCTTCTTAGCAGCTACTAATTCTTCATTTAATTCCTCTACGGATTTTCCTTTTAACTCGTTTACAAATGTATTAATTTTCACTGTTATCACCGCCTTCTAAGTCTGCGCGAGAAACGATTTTGCATTTGCAAGGTAATTTATGCATTGCAAGTCGAAGTGCCTCTCTAGCTGTTTCCTCTGGTACTCCTGCAATCTCAAACATAACACGGCCTGGCTTAACTACTGCTGCCCAATACTCAACAGTACCTTTTCCACTACCCATACGAGTCTCAGCCGGTTTTGCTGTGATCGGCTTGTCTGGGAAGATTTTGATCCAAACCTTACCACCACGCTTGATGTAACGTGTCATAGCAACACGGGCTGCCTCGATCTGGTTAGAACGAATCCAGCATGGTTCCATAGCTACGATACCATATTCACCGTAAGAAATCTTATTACCTCTAAGAGCCTTACCTTTCATAGTACCACGGAACTGTTTACGACGTTTTACTCTTTTTGGCATTAACATTATCTATCTCTCCCTTCCTTATCTGCTTTAGTCGGAAGAACTTCGCCTTTGTAAATCCAAACCTTTACACCGACTTTTCCGTAAGTTGTATCAGCTTCTGCGAATCCATAATCGATGTCAGCACGAAGTGTCTGCAGCGGAATTGTTCCCTCGCTGTAGAACTCTGTACGAGCCATATCAGCACCACCGAGACGTCCGGATACGGAAGTCTTAACTCCAAGTGCTCCAGCCTTCATTGTTCTGGACATGCAGGATTTCATAGCACGTCTGAAGGAGATACGGTTCTCAAGCTGCTGAGCAATGTTCTCAGCTACGAGCTGTGCATCTTTGTCCGGTCTCTTAACTTCTTTGATGTCAACGATGAGCTTCTTGTCTGTGAACTGTGCAAGCTCTGCTTTCACCTTTTCGATCTCGGAACCACCCTTGCCGATTACGACACCAGGCTTAGCTGTATAAACGATGATCTTAACGCGATCGGATGCTCTTTCGATTTCAATCTTAGAGATTCCAGCGCTATATAATCTCTTCTTTAAAAACTTTCTGATCTCGTGGTCTTCAACCAGATTGTCAGCGAAGTCTTTTTCTGCGTACCATTTGGAATCCCAGTCTTTGATAACGCCAACTCTCAGGCCATGAGGATTAACTTTCTGTCCCATATTGTCCTCCTATCTCTCATTGAGCACGATTGTGATGTGGCTCATTCTCTTCTCGATTCTGTAAGCTCTACCCTGTGCTCTAGGTTTGATTCTCTTCATTGTCGGTCCTTTGTTTGCGTAGCATTCCTCGATGTAGAGGTTCTCAACGCTCATACCGTTGTTGTTCTCAGCATTTGCGATTGCTGATTTCAGTAACTTCTCTATAACGCTTGAAGCATATCTTGGATTATATGCTAAAATACCAAGTGCTGTCTGTACATCCTTGCCTCTGATGGCATCAAGAACGAAACATGCCTTCTGAACAGATACTCTTGCGTAAGAAATCTTAGCTGAAGGTCTTGTATCTCTCTGCTCGTTTCTTTCTCTTTTGATTTGGGATCTATGTCCTTTTGCCATGGATGAACCCTCCTTTCAAAATATATGAAAATTATCTAACTTTTGACTTCTTCTCGTCTTTTCCGTGTCCTCTGTAAGTTCTTGTTGCAACGAACTCACCGAGCTTGTGGCCTACCATATCCTCTGTAACATATACAGGTACATGTCTTCTTCCGTCATGTACGGCAAATGTATGACCTACAAATGACGGGAAGATTGTAGAACGGCGTGACCATGTCTTTATAACTGATTTATCACCTGCAGCGTTCATAGCGTCTACTTTTTTAAGTAAGCTTTCATCTGCAAATGGTCCTTTTTTAAGTGAGCGAGCCATAGGTTCTAACCTCCTTGTGAATCTGATTATTTAATCGCTTTACCATCTCTTCTTCTTACAATCAGCTTGTTAGAAGCTTTGTTCTTCTTACGAGTCTTAAGACCAAGTGCCGGTTTACCCCATGGAGTACACGGTCCTGGACGTCCGATACTTGTCTTACCTTCTCCACCTCCGTGTGGATGGTCGTTAGGGTTCATTACGGAACCACGAACTGTAGGTCTGATTCCCATGTGACGCTTACGTCCTGCTTTACCAACATTGATCAGGTTGTGATCACCGTTTCCTACAACACCGATAGATGCGCGGCAGATGATCGGAACCATTCTCATTTCTCCTGAAGGAAGTCTCAGTGTAGCGTACTTTCCTTCTTTCGCCATCAGCTGTGCGCTGTTACCAGCGGAACGAACCAGCTGTCCACCTTTTCCTGGGTACAGCTCGATGTTGTGGATCTGTGTACCAACCGGAATCTCTGAAAGTGGAAGGCAGTTTCCTACTCTAACCTCAGCGTCAGCACCGTTCATAACTGTCATGCCGTCTGTAAGTCCTTCTGGAGCAAGGATGTATGCTTTCTCACCATCTGCGTAGCAGATCAGTGCGATGTTAGCACTTCTATTTGGATCATACTCGATTCCAACAACTGTTGCCGGAATTCCGTCTTTCTTTCTCTTAAAGTCGATAATTCTATATTTCTTCTTAGCTCCGCCGCCACGATGTCTTACTGTGATTTTACCCTGTGCGTTACGGCCAGCTTTTCTCTTCTTAGATTCGAGGAGGGATTTCTCTGGAGTTGTCTTTGTGATCTCTGAGAAATCAGAACCTGTCATCTGTCTTCTGGAAGGTGTATATGGGTTATATGTTTTGATTCCCATTACTGTCTCTCCTTTCGTTTGCTCTGATTATTTGTTTCACGGGTTTGCACCGTATAATGTCTTATATCTTACAGTCCTTCGAAAATTTCGATATCAGCGCTGTCTTCTGTCAGTGCTACTACAGCTTTCTTTGTCTTAGCTGTCTTTCCGAAAGTCATTCCACGTCTTTTGTTCTTACCATCAAGGTTCATTGTGTTGACGCTTTTTACTTTTGTACCGTTGAACATTTTTTCAACAGCTTCTTTGATCTGAGATTTTGTAGCCTCTGTGTGTACAAGGAATGTATATTTCTTGTCAGCCATAAGCTCCATGCTCTTCTCAGTTACAACTGGTTTAAGGATTACATCATAATACTGAATGTTTGCCATTATGCGTACACCTCCTCGATTGCTGCAACAACAGCTTTCGTAGCGATTACTGTGTTGTATTTCAGGATGTCATATACGTTGATTGTGTTTGTATGTGCTGTTTTAACATCCGGGATATTCTTTGCGGAAATCTCAACGTTTTTGTTTCCATCTTCAAGAACTACGAGCGCTTTGTTAACGTTCAGGTTGTTCAGTACTGTCTGGAATTTCTTTGTTTTGATCTCGTCGAAATTAAGTTCATCAACAACGATGAATTTGTTCTCTTCTACTCTGGAAGTAAGTGCAGACTTAAGAGCTGCTCTCTTCTCTTTCTTATTCATTTTGAAGGAATAGTCTCTCGGAACTGGAGCGAATACAACTCCACCGCCTGTCCACTGTGGTGATCTTGTTGATCCCTGTCTTGCGTGACCTGTTCCTTTCTGTCTCCATGGTTTTCTTCCGCCACCGGAAACTTCAGAACGAGTCTTGGCTTTCTGTGTTCCCTGACGATTGTTTGCAAGCTGATTTACAACTGCCATGTGTACGAGGTGCTCATTAACTTCAACACCGAATACAGCATCGTTCAGTTCGATTGTATCAACTTCTTTACCTTCGATATTGTAAACAGATACTTTTGCCATCTGTATGTTCCTCCTTTCTTAGCTGTCAGACTAGTTTGCTTTCACTGTCTCTTTGATTGTTACCAGGCATTTCTTTGGTCCCGGTACAGAACCTTTAACGAGGATGAGATTGTTTTCTGCATCAACTCTTACTACTTCAAGATTCTGAACAGTGATCTTCTTGTTACCCATCTGTCCTGGCATCTTCTTACCTTTGAATACCTTACTCGGATCAGATGCTGAACCGTTAGAACCAGCATGACGATGGAACTTGGAACCGTGAGTCATAGGTCCTCTGCTCTGGTTGTGACGCTTGATTGCGCCCTGGAAACCTTTACCTTTTGAAACAGCAGTTGCATCAATCTTGTCTCCTGCTGCAAAGATATCAGCTTTAATTTCCTGAGCAAGTGTATACTCTTCAGCGTTCTCAAATCTGAATTCTTTTACATATCTCTTTCCGGATACGCCTGCTTTGTCAAAATGACCTTTTTCAGCTTTTGTCACACCGTTTCTGTGAGCGATGGACTTCTTTCCACTGTTGTCTTTTGTGACAATCTTTTCTTTCTTGTCAACATATCCAACCTGTACTGCGCTGTAACCGTCATTCTCAACTGTTTTAACCTGTGTTACTACACAAGGTCCAGCCTGCAGAACTGTTACCGGAATCAGAACTCCGTCTTCTTCATTGAAGATCTGAGTCATTCCAACTTTTGTAGCTAAGATAGCTTTCTTCATTATAATTACCTCCTGTGATTTACAGCGGAACGCTTTCGCGCTCATCCTAAATTTTAGGAATACTGTTTAAAATTAAGATGTCCTTATTATTTGGACTTCATCTTGATGTCGATAAATACACCAGCTGGCATTTCCAATCTAGAAAGTGCATCAACAGTTTTCTGTGTTGGTGTGATGATATCGATCAGTCTTTTGTGAGTTCTCTGCTCGAACTGCTCTCTGGAATCTTTGTACTTGTGTACAGCTCTCAGAATTGTTACAACTTCCTTCTTAGTTGGAAGTGGTACCGGTCCACTCACCTGTGACCCGTTCTTTTTTACAGTTTCGATGATTTTCTTTGCGGATGCATCAACAAGTTGATGATCATACGCCTTCAATGTGATTCTCATTACTTGACTTGCCATAAAAAAAGTCGCCTCCTTTTCGTACTTTTCACATCAGTACGACAAGCGGTGACTGTACACTCTCCCGTGTGTGTCGTGAGAAACTCACACGTTGTTTCATACTCCTACCCTGGTTATCCCATTGGGGCAAATAGTAATCAGTTTTTGATTCGTACAGTGACTTGTCGCCAGTTTCCTAACTTGACATTCGCTCCACGGAAAACCTGCACCAGCTTATTTATTTGCCGGGCAGCAACCTCGCGCTTCATTGCTATCATGTCACAGCTCTCTTAGTATATCCGAGAGAGCATGAAATTGCAAGTACTTTTTTTGTTTTTTTTTGAGTACAATCTTTTTTCTTTATTCTTGCGTTTTCTCATGCATATATATTTGATTATTGATTGATTCACTTTCTATTATATTTCCCGTTTCATTTCCTATTATATATAGAAGGAACTCGTTTTATATCATTATTGTATCCCCTTTTATTCAATACATGACGTGTTTAAACTAATGACTTAATTTTTCAAACTCTCTGTTCGAGTCACCATACACCGTATCCAATGACTAGTATCGCCCAAATCACCATCTTGGTCAACACACATCTGACAACACAATGACTTATATCAATAGAATTCCCATCCAAGGCAACCGCATACACTAACCGTTGTCCCAAATTAAGTCCTAAATTAAGTTTCTTATAAATCTCATATTTTTTCTTCTCAACCACTTGACACCAACCTATACGAATGGTATTATTAATTCGACTTGTAAGACCAAAGGCGGTTTTCCTATTACTTAGGAGAAACTGTCTTTTTTTATTCGTTTTTACAGGTCAGATACTTCAGTTATCATGCAGTACGCTAACGCCGGATGTTTTCCCCAAGAATATCCCTGCCGCAGCAGTACCGTCGGTGCACAGCCTCTTTGTAGGAATTCCCCAGTTTCGTGTGCTGATGTTCTGCCTGGTAACTAAAGGATCCTCTCAATTACATACCATAGAAATGACGCCGCCAGCTGGAGTTGCAGATCCAGCGAAGCGGCGTCATTTCCGTTATAACATCAACATATGAAACTTTTCTTCTATAAAGTTCTTTCTATCTCTGGAAATGGACTCAGACTCCTTTTCAATATTCCATGAATATATGCGATCACCATTCCATAGTTTGCAATCGGAACGCCCTGATCCTGCGCACAGCTGATCCGGTATTTCATTTCGCGTTCATTCAGCATACATCCTCCACAATGAATAACCATTTTGTACGAGCCAAGATCATCCGGGAATTCTGTTCCTGAAGAAGTCTCTATTATAAGTTCTTTGCCGGTATACTCTTTCAGCCAGTGTGGAATCTTCACCGTACCAATATCATCACATTGCCTGTGATGTGTGCACCCTTCACTGATCAGCACTTTATCACCGTCTTCCAGAATATCCAGCGCCTTTACTCCGTGCACCATGGTTTCCAGATTTCCTTTATATCTTGCAAATAGAATCGAAAAAGAAGTCAGCAAGATATCCTCCGGTGTATCTTTTGATACTCTGCCAAACACCTGACTGTCTGTAATGACCATCTTCGGCTTTCTTCCAAGTGCAGCTAATGTTCCTGCAAGTTCTGTTTCTTTTACAACAATAGCAGATGCATCTGCATCCAAAATGTCACGAATCGTCTGCTGCTGTGGCAGAATCAGGCGTCCCTTTGGTGCTGCACTGTCAATTGGCACTACAAGCACTACAAAATCAGATGGTTCAAGAAGATCGCCAACAATCTTTCGTTCTTCCTCTCCCTTTCCTTTCAATGCTCCAAGTTCTTCTTTCAACTCATAAATTCCGCTTTTATCCGCTGCACTTACAAGAAGAATCTTCTCTTTCTCTGTTTTCAAGTAACTTGCGGTATTTTCCTGTACCCGCAATCTCTCATCTTCCTGTATAAACTGTTCACATTTATTCAGTACTATTATATAAGGTATATTCTTTTTCCGAATCCGCTCTGTTATCTTGAAATCCTCCTCTGCAACACCACATGTTCCATCAATTACAACAACAGCTATGTCTGTCTTATTCAGTACTTGATAACTCTTCTTCACGCGAAGTTCACCCAGTTCACCTTCATCATCGATTCCAGGAGTATCCATCATCACAACTGGCCCCAATGGGAGAAGTTCCATTGTCTTATAAACCGGATCCGTCGTCGTTCCTTTCACATCAGAAACCACCGCAAGGTCCTGTCCTGTTACTGCATTCATCACACTTGATTTTCCTGCATTTCGCTTACCAAAAAAGCCGATGTGCACTCGTTCGGACACCGGCGTCTGATTCATACCCATATTCTTTTTCCTTTCTTTTTGGCGGAGACATGTGGGAATCGAACCCACCCGGGACGTACCACGCCCCACACTGGTTTTGAAGACCAGGAAGCACACCAGTTACTCTTCTGCCTCCATAATACTCAGGCATTTTGTCATTGATATACATTTATCAAAAACGGAGCAAACGCCAGCTGATATCTGGTCATCTGCTCCGCTGTATGATTCTATCTTATCAGAATCCTTCTTTCCTGTAAACCACCATTGCTTACAGCAATTCCTCTGCCATCTTCTCAATGTCCGCTTTGTTCTGCTCATCCATAGAAGACATGATCTTTACAGAAGTCTCAAGCCATGTGATATTCTTGCTCTTCTCAAACATTCCTGTCATCACTTTACCGGCCATAGAAGCCCAGGATCCGTTCTCAATCAGACCAATTGTCTTGTTCTGATAGTTGCGCTCTGTCAAGTGCTCGATAAATGTCTTCATGAACGGGAATACATCTCCGTTATAAGTTGTTGAAGCAAGAACGATCTTACCGTAACGGAACGCATCTTCTACAGCCTCTGCCATATCCTCACGGGCAAGGTCTGTTACTACGACTTTCGGACATCCTTTTTCTTTCAGCTTCTCAGCAAGAAGTTCTACTGCCTTCTTTGTATTTCCATAAACAGATGTGTACGCGATCATAACGCCTTCAGACTCTGTTCCGTAAGAAGACCATGTATTATACTGTCCAATGTAATGCTCCAGATTCTCTGTAAGAACCGGTCCGTGCAGTGGGCAGATTGCCTGAATATCCAGTGTTGCAGCAACCTTCAGAAGATTCTGAACCTGTGCACCGTATTTTCCAACAATTCCGATATAGTAACGACGTGCTTCGCAATCCCAGTCTTCCTCTGCATCAAGTGCTCCAAACTTACCGAATCCATCTGCAGAGAAAAGAGCCTTATCCTTGCTGTCATATGTTACCATAACTTCCGGCCAGTGAACCATTGGTGCGAACACAAATGTCAGCTCATGCTTTCCAAGTGTCAGTGTCTCTTTATTCTTCACTTCCAGCTTATTCTCATCCGCAAGTTTCAGGTCACGGAAGAAGTTTCCAATCATTGTAAATGTCTTTGCATTTCCAACAATCTTTGTATCCGGGTAAACTTCCAAAAATCTCTTAATGTTTGCTGAATGATCCGGCTCCATGTGCTGCACGATCAGATAATCCGGTTTTGCTCCGTTCAGGACTTCTGCGATATTCTTCAGCCACTCATCACCAAAAGCTGCATCCACCGTATCCATAACCGCAATCTTCTCATCATTGATCACATAGGAATTGTAAGCCATGCCGTTCGGTACGATATACTGTCCCTCGAATAAATCAATGTTGTGATCATTTACACCTACATATAAAATGTCATCTGTAATTCTCATATTATGCTCCTTCTCTGCCGAACTTTCAGCAGTCTTTTCATTGCCACTCCCACAGATCTGTGAGTGACATTTTTTCTTTTATACTGAATAGAGTATAGCGCAAACTGCCCACAGAATCAACGCTCATTCTCATATTCTCGTTTCTTTTTTGAGAACATGATTACTTTTCACTTCCGTAGCAATCGCTCCACTGTTCAGCACAAAATATGCATGTTTTGCCTTGAATCCAAATATTACACCATACATTCATGCAGGTCTTCCTGCTCAATCCCTTTTTCCTGCATTACATGCCTGATCTGTTCTACCGCCTCAAGCGGTGCTGCCCAGGCAAGTCCGCAGCCGGCCGAGATTGCTCTCGGCACCGGAATCAGTCTGCCCGGCACATTTTCTGCTTTACATATCTTTTCCATTGCCATCGCATCTGCTGTTGTGTGAAATGTCACCACAAGTTTTAACTCTTTCTTTCTCATTGTGCGATCTCCTGTTTTCCTTTTATCTTTCTTAAAAAATCACAGATTGCCCAGGCAATACTCATTCCCGCCGCAATCCCAAGCGCATATAAAAATGTATCTCTTCCATAATTCCACGCCTGATGTAAGTTTCCCTCAACAATACTTCTCATACAATAATAAAGTGTACTTCCGGGAATCAGCGGAATTACTGATGTCACAAAAAATGAAGTCGAAGTACTTCTGCAACTACGTGCAAGTATCTCCGCATATAAATCGATTCCAAAAGCTGCTGCCAATGTCGGGAAAAACACACCACCCCAGCATTCTCTGCAAATGATAAACAACAGCCAGCCCAGAAAACCGCCGAGTGCCGCCAGCGGAAGGTGCTTCTTCTTCATATGAAATAATATACCAAATGCAACTGAACCTGCCGCACCAGTAAATAATTGAACGATATACATCATCAACCAATCCTCCCAATCAGAAAAATTGCTCCGATAAATCCAAGTGCAAGCACTGCCGCAAGAAGCATTGCCTCTATAAATCGCATCACACCTGATATCGTATCTCCGATCAATATATCACGGATTGCATTTGTCGCCATTAGTCCCGGTATCAAAAGCATGATATCTCCGATCATAATCTTATCCACATGCAAAACCGGAAAGATCCGCGCTATAACACAAATAAAACATCCTGTAAGAAATGATGCCACAAACTGAAATGTCACTTCATTCATGCAGAACTTTCTTATATGTCTTTGCGCCTCCCATATTAAGATACCTGCCAATCCGGCCAGTAATGCATCCCAAAGATTTCCTCCATAGAAAAGTGCAAAACTAAACGCTGCCAGAATACTCCCCGCAAGTTTTCCCGTCTGTGTCGGAACTACTTTATCAATCTGATCGAATGCTTTTCTGAGTTCTTCCGGAGACATGGGATTCTGGCAAAACTGTCTGCTCAGATCATTCAGCTTTTCCAGCTTCTCGAAATCATTTCCTCCGTTCTTTCGGATTCTCCTTGTCTGAGTCCGGACATTTTCTTCCGGAAATTCCATTGTAATAACAATACTTGATGTGATCACAAACACATTCATCTGTGTTGCGCCACACGCATATCCCATACGGTTCAATGTATCTTCTACACGAAAGATCTCCGCACCGCTCGAAAGCAGCGCATCTCCGATATCAAGAAATACATGCAGATATTTTGTTGAAATATACATGCTGTCATCCTCAAACTTTCAATTTTCTCAACGCTCTTATTATAACTGAAATCAGAAAAATAGAAAACGATTTCTTATTATTTCTTTGTATCAAAAATGCTCCCCTTACCAGATCTTCATTCCGTAAGGGGAGCAGGGCTTTTTACTTCTTTGATTTTACTCAATCACAACAGCAAATCCATCTTCGATTTCTTCTACCGTTGTTTTCTTTCCATGATCCTTTGCGAATTTCTCCACATTTGTTTTCTGATGTGGCTCTGTCACAAGAACCTTTACCGGGCTGTTATCACTTTTGATTGCTTCTGCTGTCAGCATCAGTGGTTCCGGACAGGAAAGTCCTCTTGCATCTACTTCTCTCATAACTTACATCTCCTTATTTTGCTTCGCTTCTCTTGTTTGTAAATGCGATTACAAAACATACAATGATACAAATAATTGCTGCAATCTTACCAGCTGTCGGCACAGCTCCTGCTACGATCTCACCTGTCTCTGCATTCAGTGCTGTTCCGCTTGCTGCCAGACCAAAGTTGTGTGCAAGTGCACCTCCTGCGAACATACCGATCACTGTTACACCTGCATCAGAGGATCCCTGTCCTGCAAGCACAAGCTGACGCAGCGGACATCCTCCGGCGAGAACAGCTGCGAACCCTACTGCGTACATTCCAAGAATGCTCCACAGATGCTGGGAATGAGCGATCACACCCGGTGTATTGAATGCAAGAACGAAATGTCCTGTTGCCACATTGTATACAAGCATTACTGCGAAGAATCCTACAATGATTGTGATCAGGTCAAAGTTCTTCATAAGAATGATATCACGGATACTTCCTGCGAAACACATTCTTGATTTCTGGGCAAATGCTCCAAAGAGAAGTCCACCGATCAGAGATACAATAATTGGTGCATGCATGCTTCCCGGACCTGCTGTACTGCTCTTTAAAAGGTTTGTTCCAAGTGCAAGAACGAGAACTCCGATCATAAGAAGTGGAAGTACACTTCCGCTCACTTTATTTGTCACATGCGCGCGTCCAAGGCTGAAGCCTTTCTTTAAAGCAAACACACCTGTCGCAACACCAAGTGCGAATCCGATCAGTGCTACCCATGCGTTCAGATCTCCGGCTGACATACGGATTACCATACGAAGCGGACATCCAAGGAATACAAGTGCTCCGATCACAAGGATCATTCCGAGCACAAAACGTACGATTGTAGAAGATCCTGCTGTTGCACGATATTCTTTTGTTGCGATTGAAATAATAAATGCACCGAGGACGATTCCAATGATCTCCGGTCTTGCATACTGTACCGGCTCTGCGGAATGAAGTCCAAGTGCTCCTGCCGTATCACGTACAAAACACGCAACACAGATTGCCATATTTGCCGGGTTGCCAAAATAAGCAAGTATTGCTGCTACCAGACCCATTACGACACCAGCGATCCCCAGTTTCTTCTTTGAATCAAATAAATTCATTCTCTCTTCCTCTCTTTCTTTACAACTCTTTTATTGCACGAATTGCAAAATCGACCTCTTCTTCCGTATTGTAATGAGAGAAACTGAAGCGGACAGCTCCCTGTTCCACAGTACCGAGTGCTTTGTGCATCAGCGGTGCACAGTGCGCCCCCGGTCTGGTCGCAATCCCATAAACTTCATTTAATTCATCACTTACTTCAGAAGAGTCATAATCTCCCAGATTGAAAGTCACAATCGGAGCTCTTTCCTCTGCTGTAAAATCTCCATAGACTTTCACATCCGGAATCTGAGAAATTCCATCATAAAACCTGCGCATCAGACGGAGTTCTTTCTCTCGGATCACGTCAATCCCTGTACGGTTCAGATAATCGATTGCTGCGCCAAGTCCTGCGATCCCGTGTCCGTTCAGTGTTCCGGCCTCAAGTGCCGTTGGCATCTGGGATGGATGATGCATATTGTAAGTATCTACGCCACTTCCTCCACACAAAAGCGGTCTGATCTCTACACCTTCCCTTACATAAAGTCCACCAGTCCCCTGTGGTCCAAGTAATCCTTTATGCCCTGTAAAGCACAATACATCAATCCCAAGTTTCTGCACATCGATCGGGTAGACACCTGCTGTCTGAGAAGCATCCACAACAAACAAAATATGCTTCTCTGATGCAATTTGTCCTACCCTTTCCAGATCGATCATATTCCCCGTCAGATTCGAAGCGTGCGTACACACAATTGCCTTTGTGTTCTCCCGCACTGCATTCTCCATCTCTTCATATGACAGATTTCCCTTGTCATCGCAGTTCAGAATCGTAAGCTCTACTCCCTGTTCCTGGCACCAGTACAACGGACGCAATACAGAATTATGTTCCAACACTGTTGTGATCACATGATCTCCCGGTTGAAATAATCCTTTCAATGCAATATTCAGACTCTCTGTAGAATTCGCAGTAAATGCGATTCTGGCTGGATCCTCTGCATGAAAGAAATCCGCAAGCTTTTCTCTTACTGCATAGATACTTCTTGAAGCATCCAAAGCAGCCTCTGTTCCGCCTCTCCCGGCATTCCCCATATGCTCAAGGGCATAGAGAATCGCCTGTTTTACTTCTTCCGGTTTCTGTAATGTAGTTGCCGCATTATCCATGTAGATCATAGGGCTTTTCTTCCTTTCTGCATGTGTTTATATCGTTTACTTTTCAGATACAAATCACTACCTATAGTATACTTCTCTTTTCCATTTTCGTCTAATAGGAATCCATAATGGATCCACCTTATTTATAGGAACTATCTATAAATAAAACAAAGCTTTTTCTATCTATTTATAGTATCATTTTCCTTCTTCAGATACATTCTTTTTATCATCTTTATAAATCGTTCTGCTGCCGGAAGCAATGGATATTCCGCATCGTAAACAAGATTGATCATTCGTTTACCACCCCGGCTTCCCAGTGGGAACGCAAGAAGCGTTCCGCTCTTCAATTCTTCCTCAGCTGCAAGTCTGGATAAAATCGTAATTCCCATTCCTTTATTCACAGATCTCTTAATTGTCTCCTGATTCTCCATCAAAGCAGCAAGCTTCAGTTTTTTCATATCAATTCCTTGTTCCGCTAAGAATCTGGCGGCTTCTTTCTTTGTCCCTGATCCTTCTTCTCTTAAGATCACAGGCTCTTCCATGATCCACTCTGCCAGTGGCTGTCCATTGCAAAGCTTTTCAACAAATTTCTCATTTGCCGGAGTAAGCACAACCAATTCGTCTTCATAAAATGGAAGATATTTACAGTTTCCTTTCTCGATCACGGTTCCTGTAAATCCAATATCAATATGATGGGAAAGAATCATATCAATAACACCCGCGCTGTCTGTCTCAAAAAGCTTCAATTTTTCACCGGGATATTCTGCATGAAATGTGGGCATTACATTTGGAAGAATATATTGGGCCGGAATGGTTGACGCACCGATACGAAGAACATTTCCCTCTGGTTTTATTTCTTTTCCAAAACGGCCTTTGATCGTCTTTTCGATTTCAAGCATCTGTACCGCATAAGCATAAAGTTCCTTCCCGTTCTCCGACAACTCAACTCCTCTTGTATTTCTTATAAGGAAACAGGTATTCAGCTCTTTTTCCAGCGCCGATACATGTGCACTGACTGTTGGCTGCGTCAGGAATAATTTCTTTGCCGCTTCTGAAAAACTTTTTGTCTCTGCTACTTTTACAAATGCTTCCAGTTGTTTTAAGTTCATTCATTCTCACCCCGCTTTCCTCTGATCTGTTCTTTTGCTAATCCTTTTCCCGCAGTACGTTCCGTCTCTGCTCCCTCTTTTACCGTAAGTCCGATCCGGTCTGTATATTCAAAAATCAGTCTTGCATTCTTTCTGCTCGTCTGGAATACTTCTTTGATCTGACTCAGCGTGATCACCTTAGATTCACACAACAACTTACTAATCTCCGCTTTTATCTTAAATGCTGTATCTGTCGTTGTATAAAGATCTTCTCGGATTTCTATAATTTCTTTTTCATCCTTCAGGTAATCCAAAATTTCCATCAAGTCGCTCTGATTCTGCTTTTCATTTTTCTTTTTTGTGTTATCGGCTGATGCAAGACAGGTTTCCAGTTCTGTTCTATTGAGAAAAAACACCATTTTCCCAACAGACTCCGAACAGAAAATTCTTCTTATTACAGAAACTTCTTCCGTATCTTTCACTTTATACCCCTTCGGAGAAATCAATTCCATTCTTTTACTGTCTTGTTCTGACTTTCTACAGCACACAACTTCATGTTCCTCCAAAAGTAAGAGACATTTCTGAATCTCCTGATTTTTCTCCTTTTTCCCTTTACTGATCTGGTTAAAAAGAATACTCTTTGGCATTCCCCTTCGATATGGATGGTCAGATAACCAGCTTTCCAGTTCATCCATAATCTTCTTTTCTAAATGGATCTGTTCCTGCAGATTCTGTCCAGCTTCGGAAATCTCCCGGGATTGAGTCCCCTCTTGCCCGCAAAGACTTTTCTCCAACCTCTCCAGTCTTTGTAAAATCCTGTCATGAAATTTCCGTTCTTTCTTTTCTCCCATCTCAAGGATAATTCCACCACCAATCGTCTCAAGCGGCGAATAGAATCGGACAACAAAACTGTCTCCTGCACAAAAAGCAGCTTCTTCTTCTAATCTCAACTGCACATAAGCTGACGCCCCCGGTTCCACTTTCTCGCATGACAGTGGCACTGCTCTGCACAGAACTTCTGTTGTTCCGCTGTAAAAATGTAATCGAGTCTGATGTTCAATACTTCTTTTACTTTGAGGAAGAAGTGTCAGTTTTGCATTCACATAGCGGCTGACTTTCATGCTTCCTTCCGGTGCGATCACATTTCCGCGATATACAAACTTTCCGTCACTGCTCTGTTTCCGTTCCGTCTGAGCCAGATTCAGTGCACTTCTTTGTCCTGCTTCGCAAACTGCTGTTTCTTTCTCATGCACCTGTATTCCTCGAACTCTGCACGGAGTCTGCTGCGGATAGATCATCATCCGCTCTCCTGAATGGATTTCTCCTCCAAGAAGTGTTCCGGTCACAACGGTTCCGCTTCCTTTGATTGAAAATACTCTATCCACCGGAAGTCTTGGAAATGCAGGAGTTTTCCACATTTCTTTCTGCTTATTTACACATTTCAGGATCTGGCTTTTTAACGCTTCAATCCCAACTCCTGTTCTTGCTGAAACACGTATGATATCCACATTATTTTCCGACTTATCTTCTACCTGTTTGTTTTTCTGACCTTTCCCTGAAAAATGTTGAAACTCTTCTTTTATCTGCTGTTCTACCATTTCCAGCCATTCCTCATCCACAAGATCACATTTATTCACAACAACAAGAATGTTCTCAACACCAAGAAGCCGTAAAATTGCAAGATGCTCTCTTGTCTGAGGCATAACGCCTTCATCTGCTGCAACCACAAGAAGGACAAGATCCATCCCAACTACACCCGCTGTCATATTCGAAATGAATTTCTCATGCCCGGGAACATCAATAATTCCGACGCGCTCTTTGTCTGGCAGATCCATCCATGTAAAACCAAGATCAATTGTGATTCCACGTTCTTTTTCTTCTTTCAGACGATCGGTATCTCTTCCTGTCAAAGCCTTGATCAGTGTTGTCTTCCCATGATCGATGTGTCCTGCCGTTCCGACGATCACATGTCTTTCCATCTGATGCTGTTTCCTTTCTTAATGTTGATTACTTTCTGTGATGCGTCTGATCTCTTTCGCAAGATATTCGATTCCATCCTCTGAAAAAGTTCTCATATCCAGAAGAATTTGTCCTTCCTTGATTCTTCCTATTACCGGAACTGAAAGATTTCTCATCCTGTATTCCAATTCTTCAACCGTAATCTCATCTGGTTTTAAAGCCACTCCGTAACTTGGGATTTCCGTCTCCGGAAGTGCTCCTCCGCCGGCTTTCGAACTGCATGCCTCCACACCGATCTGAACTGCTGCATCTTCCTGCATCCATCTTTCACAGCAACGGATTGCCTTCTCTTTTATCGCTTCCACAGAACTTGTCAGCATCCTCAGAGTCGGAATCTTTCGAACTGCTTCTCTCTGATCCAGATAATATTTCAATACTTCTTCTATCGCTGTCAGCGTGAACTTATCCGCCCGGAGTGCCCGAAGTAATGGATGGTTACGCATCTGGTCAATATATTCTTTCTTTCCGACGATCACCCCTGCCTGTGCCCCGCCAAGCAGCTTATCTCCACTAAAGCAGACAACATCCGCACCGGCCTTTAACTCTTCCTGTACCGTCGGTTCTTTGGAGAAGCCATAATCCTCCAGATTCACAAGAACCCCGCTGCCCAGATCTTCAATCACTGGAATTCTATTTCTTTCAGAACGATTCACGAAATTTTCAGATGATAATTTCTGTGCACTCTTATTCAGACTGTCACTCAATTCACGTAATTCTTCCACATTTACTGATTCTGTGAATCCAATGATTCTGTAATTACTTGTATGTACTTTTAAAAATGCTTTTGTCTTTTCACTAACTGCATTTTTATAATCTTCTGCTCTTGTCCGGTTGGTCGTTCCAACTTCTTTCAAAACCGCACCACTCAATTCAAGCACTTCAGGAATACGGAATTTCCCACCAATTTCGACAAGTTCCCCGCGGGAAACAATGACTTCCCCACCTTTTGTCAATGCGCTTAAAGCAAGAAGCACAGCTCCTGCATTGTTATTCACCACAATCGCCGCTTCTGCTCCTGTGATCTTGCAAAACAGTTCTTCCGCATATCCGGTTCTGTTTCCACGTTTCCCGGTCTGTAAGTCATATTCCAGACTGGAATAATGCTCTGCAACTGCTTTTAATTTCTCCGCAATTTCATGGCCGAGCGGTGCTCGTCCGAGTCCAGTGTGAAGGATCACTCCGGTTCCATTGTAAACCGGGTGAATTTCCTTTTTCTGTTCTTTTTCCAGAAGTTGATTCACTTCTGATCTCTTCGAACTTAATTCTATCTCATACAGAAATTTCTGAATCTTTTCTTTTGCTTCGAACTCACTGATTCCGTTCTGAATCCCTTGTGCGATTTCATTTCTCAGATTCTCCACCGAATCCCTGACTGCCCAAAGAACACGCTCATATCCTTCCTTTTCCGCCAGCTTCCGGACATTTTCCTTCTTCATCAGCTCATCGACTCTCGGAAGCTGACGAAAGATCTGATTCTTTTCTTTCTGTAAACTTTCTCTTTTCTTATTCTGATCTAACTTTTTCTGATCTGATTTTTCCAACTACTGCTGCTCCTTAATTTCTCTTTCTACAGCGAAATGCTGCAAGAAATCTCTTACAGCATTTCCATTTTTCCTTTTTTCAGTTGGATGAGTTTTTCCTGTCGTTCTTTTACACAGCCTACAACTGAAACTTTTGTCTCCATCCCAGCTGCTTCAAAGTCTGCTAACAAGCCATCTAATTCTTCTCTTGGGACGCTGACTAAAAGCCCTCCGGAAGTCTGCGGATCACTGATCAAATCCAGATAAACTTCCTCTACATCTCCTGGATCCAGACCTTCTGCTGCGAACTCCCGGTTCTTATATGCTCCTGCCGGAACAAGTCCCATTCTTGCATATGCAATCGCATCTGTCATATATTCGATCTGCTCCGGATATAATTCCAGGGTCATATCACTTGCCTCAGCCATCTCTGTACAATGTCCCAGCAATCCAAAGCCGGTCACATCTGTACATGCATGGATCGTGTGTTTCTCAATTGCTCTTTTCGCTCTCTGATTCAGCGAAGCCATTACTTTGGCTGCTTCATCTGCGGCTGCTTCGGAAGCCATCTGTGCTTTCACTGTTGTATTCACAATACCACTTCCAAGCTGCTTCGTCAGAACAAGCACATCTCCCGGCTGACACCCGTAGTTCTTATAGATCTTATCCGGGTGAACGAAGCCTGTTACCGAGAGTCCGTACTTTGGTTCATCATCCTGCACGGAATGACCTCCAACCAGAACTGCTCCTGCTTCCAGAACCTTGTCTGCCCCGCCTCTCAAGATCTCCCCTAAGATCTCCGGATCCAGACAATTTGGAAAACATACGATATTCAAAGCAACCTTCGGCTCCCCTCCCATTGCATACACATCGCTTAAGGAGTTTGCCGCTGCAATCTGTCCGAACAGATACGGATCGTCCACAACCGGTGTGAAGAAATCCAGTGTCTGTATCATGGCAGTCTCATCCGATATTTTATAAATTGCGGCATCATCTGATGTCTCAACACCGACAAGCAGACGCTCATCGGAAAATTTAGGCAGCTTACCCAGAACCTGGGCAAGGGTCTCAGGACCGATTTTGGCCGCTCAACCAGCTGTCTTTGTCATCTGTGTCAGATGGATCTCTTTGAGTCCCTTACTCATTTCGCCCACTTCCTTTCGAATGTTTTTTCAAAATAATTCCCTTGATATACGAAAAAGCTGTTGCAGCAGCTTTTCATCGCATTTTTTAAATTACTGTAGCTTGTTCCTATGCTTCTAGCAAGGTTTCACAATCTTTCCTGCGTTATTCATAGACTCTACAATATCGTACATGTTCGTCACTGTTCCTACTGCCAGCTTATCTTTCAGTCCATAATAATCAAGGCATGTACCACATGTCACGATCTCAACTCCCTGATTCTCAAGGTTCTTCAGATCCTCTAAAGAATCAGATCCTTCACATGTGATCGTAGCACCTCCATTGTAAAAAATCATCTTCTTCGGCAGTTCTTCAAGCTGTGTGATCGCAAAGATACATCCTTTGATCAGCACTTTACCAAGATCGTCATTTCCATTTCCCATCTTGTCAGAAGAAATCACAACTACTGTATCCCCTGTTGGAACACAGTCACATACCGCCCCCGCCGGTGCTGTCTGAGCCCCTTCTCCTGCAAGAGCCTGAATCGTCACTTTGTATTCATTCTCTCCAAGCTTCTCCTGTGTCACTGCGGCTCCTGTGCTCTGCGCCATCTTTGTCACATTGGCTACCGCTGTCTCATTGTCAACAAGAACTTCTACTGTCTCCGGAGCTGTCAAGGCATCCAATGCTTTCTTTGTCTTAATTACCGGAACCGGGCATTTATCTCCCATAGCATTTACTGTTACCATTCTATCGTTCTCCTTTACCTATTCATTCAGGTATTTCAACCTCCAGGCTTCTGTTTTTCAGTATAACATTTTTGCTATAGGTTATCAAACTTTTCTATAGGAATTTTCTATAAATTTCCTTCTTTCTGATTCACATTTTTCCGCAAATTTTCTCCAAGTTCTGTAATACAAAGCAGTGTGACCACAAGAAAGATTCCCGGAATCAGAATGATCCACCAGGAATTCGTCATCAGTGCCTTTTCAGAAAGTGAGAGCATGCTGCCCCAGGAAATGACTTCCATCGGAAGACCAATTCCAAGAAAACTCAATGTTGACTCTGCTATGATTGCGCTTCTGATATTCATCACGACCATGAACATAATCGAAGAAACAAAATTCGGCAGCAAATGCACACGCAAAATATGCCAGAAACTTCCCCCCATACATTTTGCGGCGATCAGATATTCACTCTCACGGAGCTGCCGCACTTCTGTGCGCACGATTTTTGCAATATTCATCCAGCTGGTCAGACCAATCACAACGGTGATTGCGACAACAGTGTTCTTTCCAACTAGCGCCTGAAGAAATATGATTAAAAGAATCGACGGGATGCTCAATAAAATTTCCGTAAAACGCATCATCAATTCATCAATCCGCTCCGGTGCAATTCCGCTGAAAGCTCCGTAGATCACTGCAATTCCTGTTGACAGCACCGTTGATATCAAACCAATAAACAGTGAGATTCTCCCACCGTATAAGATCATAGAAAAAATATCTCTCCCCATCGTATCTGTTCCAAAGAGAAATTCTTTATTTGGTGAAAGATTGCAACTCTCCAGATCCATATAGGTAGGGTCTTTTGTCATAAAGAAACGACAGAAAACACAGGCAATCACAATAATTACAAGAATGCTTCCGGCAATTACAGAAGACCTGTTTTTTCCAAAACCTCTCATTTTGGATCTCCTTATTCTATTTTCGGATAAACTATTATTCTTCTCAGCTTTTCTCATCTTCTCCACCTTAGATCCGATCTGTCTTTCCTGTCATTCTTAGTTCTTTCATTCTTGGATCAATCCATTCACTGACAGACTGTCCGATCACATTTCCGGCAATAACAAAGATTCCCGTAAATACGCAAAGCACCATTAACATATTATAGTCATGATATTTTGCACTTTCAAAAGAAAGTGTTCCGATTCCCGGATAGGAAAATACCATCTCTACTATGTAAGTTCCCTCGATCACATGCTGAAGTGAAATTGCCATCAGACTGATGAACGATGGCATAATATTTTTCACACAGTGACAGAACAGCACTCTCTTCCGAGACATTCCTTTCGCCTTTGCCAGCAAAACATAATCTTTTCTCGTCTCTTCCAATAACCGGTTGCGTATCAGATATGCATAATACCAGAGGTGGCTCAGCACAACAACCGTAAGCGGAAGGATCAGATGTATCAGCCTGCTCACCGGATTTGCCGACTGTCCGAGATCATATGCGCCACTTCCCGGAAGAAGCCTTAGATTCACGCTAAAAATCAGAATCAGTACAAGTGATAACCAGAATTCCGGAATACAGCTTGTGATCGTTCCAACCTTACACAGAATCCTGTCAGGCAGCTGATTTTCATAATACACACAGAAAATCCCAAGCAAAAGTGCCAGTCCAAATGTCAGGATAAAACCAATTCCACCAAGCAGCAGTGTATTGACTAAACGTCCCTCGATCACTGTAAGAACATCTTGTTTATATTTATAAGAGATTCCAAAATCCCCCTGAAATGCATTTCCAAGCCATTTCACATACTGAACCGGGATAGATTCATTCAATCCAAGTCGTTCCATTGCATGCTCATGTTCTTCCACAGACATTCTCTCTGCGCGCTCTCCGTAATAAGAAACAAGCGGATCCCCGGGTGCCAGCCGCGACATTACAAAAACAAGAAGTGAGAGCACAAAAACAGACAGGATAATTAGTCCAATTTTTCTAAGCCATTGTTTCTTCATCTCTATGCTCCTCTCCTGAAATCTCCGGAATCGGAATCGCCTCCAGAAGCCTCTTCGTATATGGATGCTGCGGATATTCAAACACCTGATCGGTTTTTCCTACCTCAACAAGTCTTCCGTCTTTCATCACTCCGACACGGTCGCACAGCAGACGCACCATTGAGAGATCATGCGCAATAAAAAGAATCGCACAATCATGTTCTCTCTGCAAATGCCGGAACAGCTTCACCATCTGTGCCTGCGTCGTTACGTCCAGCGAAGCGATCGGTTCATCCGCGATCAACAGTTTTGGCTTCATTGCAAATGCCCTGGCAATTGCAACACGTTGTCTTTGTCCTCCTGATAATTCCGGTGGTCGTACCTGAAGCTGTTCTTCTTCTAATTCTACCTCTTCCATCATTTCACATAGAAATTCATGCTGTTCTTTCCTGTCTGAAAATATTTTGTGGATTTCCAGTGGTTCCGCCAGGATTCTCTCTACTTTCATTTTCTGGTTTAAAGAAGATGTGGAATCCTGAAAAATCATCTGTCGTTCTTTTTGCAGTCTTCTCGCATTTTTCTTTTTTTCTTTTTTATCAAGAAGATTTATCCCATCATAAGAAAACATTTCTGCTTCCGGACTAAGAATTCCCATCAGACATTTTCCAACCGTAGACTTTCCAGAGCCTGACTCACCTACCAGTCCAAAAATCTCATCTCTTCTTATATCAAAGGAAACATCTTTCACCGCCTGAAACACTCTTTTTCTATCTAAAGGATAGGAGTAGGACAAATGTGAGATCTCTACCAGTTTTTCATGCAACCTGAATTCACTTTTTAATTCCTGTTCATTTCGATACATATAATAAGGATGATCGTAAAGCAATTTCTTTGTATAAGAATGTTTTGGAGACACAAAAAGCTGTTTTGCTTCTTCTAGTTCCACAATTTCTCCATCCTTCATTACTGCAACCCGGTCTGCAATCTGAGCAACGACTCCAAGATCATGTGTGACAAATAAAATACTTAGATGTAGTTCTTTCTGTAATCTTTTCAACAGTTCAAGAATCTCAGCCTGGATTGTCACATCCAGAGCTGTCGTTGGCTCATCCGCAATTAAAAGCTTTGGATTTGAGGCAAGTGCTGTTGCAAGCACACATCTTTGACGCATTCCGCCGGAAAAATGATACGGATACAGATCATAACGCTGCTCTGCGTCTTTGATCCCAACGAGCTTCATCAATGCGATTGCCCGTTCTTTTGCTGATTCCTTTTTATTCTGTTTCAACGCTTTTTCGTGCAGCAAAATAGCCTCTTCAATCTGACTTCCGACCGTCATTGTCGGATTCAATGTGCTCTGCGGATCCTGAAATACCATCGCGATCCCCTGTCCCCGGATCTGCTGCATCTCTTTTTCATTATATCCGATCAGATTCTGCTCTTTATATTGAATGGCTTCACCTGTCACAGACGCGTTCTTTGGCAGTAATTTCAAAATTGATCGGCACAGTACAGTCTTTCCGCATCCTGACTCCCCAACCAGAGCAAGGACCTCCCCCTGTCTTAACGACAAGGAGACGTCCTTTACTACCTGTTTCTTTCCATCTGAAGTTTGAAATTCAACTGACAAATGTTTCACTGTCAGTATTTCTTCTATTCTCATTCGATTGTCCAATCCTCTACATTCCAGAAAATTCCAACGCCATGATGACCAAGAACTGTATCTTTTGTAATTCCCTGAATCTTCTTATTCGTCACATAATCCACATCACAATAACAGAAGAATGTATACGCCGGATCTTCTGCAAGTGCAACCTGGAACTTTGCATATGCCTCTTTTCGTTCATTCTCATCACTTGTCTGTCTTGCCTGTGTCAGATATGTATCCACCTGTTCATCAGAATATCCGCTGTAATTGCTTCCTTTATCTGTTCCAAACACTTTGTATGTATGGTCATCCGCATCAAATGGGCTTCCCCATCCGATCAGAAATGCTTCCTGGTTCGCCCAGTCGATCTCTGACTGCACCTGTGCTTTTGCATCAATTCCAACTTCTTTCAGCTGCTGACATGCGATAGCTGCAAGATCTGCACGTACCTGATCTCCTTCCATCACATTGATTGTAAATGAAAGTTTCTCTCCGTTTCTCTCATAGATTCCGTCATCTCCTAATGTCCAGCCGGCAGCTTCTAACACTTCTTTTGCCTTTGCCGGATCATAAGAGTATTTCTCTACATCTTCATAATTGTATTTATTTCTCTGAAGCGGACCATAAGCTACAATTCCTTCTTCGAGAAGAACACTGTCTACCATCTTCTGACGATCGATCGCATAGCTGATTGCCGGAATTGCATCTTTATTTCTCTGCCAGAACTCATTATTAAAGTTATAAAGGATGCCTCTATAATCCGCTGTCTTCATATCATAAACTGTAAAATTATCATCATCCGTAAAATTCTGTGCATCCTTTGGTGTCACCTTTGCCAGATTGATCTCACCGGATTTTAACTGGAGTGCCTTTGCATTATCATCCGGTACGATCTTAAATACGATCGTATCAATCTTCGGAGTTCCTTTATAATAATCCTCATTCTTTACAAGTGTAATGCTCTGTCCTTCATCCCACTCCTGAATCTTATACGGACCTGTTCCGATCGGATTGTGGAAATATTCATCAGTCTGCATATCCTTGCCTTCCAGTAAATGTTTCGGAAGGATACCGATTGTCATATAGTCGAGAAATGCCACATTCTTATCCTGAAGTGTAAAAGAAATCGTCTTATCATCAATTACATTAATTGCTGTTACATCTTCATAATTAGATGCGATTTCAGACTCATTATCCGGATCCATGATTGCTTTGATCGTAAACTCAACATCATCTGCTGTGAATTTTTCTCCATCATGCCATTTCACATCATCTCTGAGATGGAATGTATAAGTATTTGTCGCGTCATCCAGTTCCCAGGATTCTGCCAGGCCCGGTACTACCTCATTATTCTCATCATGTGCTGTAAGCCCGTCAAAGAGAAGCAGATTGATCTCTCCATGCTCGTCGATTGCCGGATTGATTCTTGTGTAATCATTACTTCCATAGATTAATGTAGACCCGCTTTGCGTAGTTTCTTTGTTTGCATTTTCCGAACTGCTTCCGCAACCTGTAAGTACACTGCCGGCTAACATACAGACAGCTAAGGTTGCTGCGATCACTTGTGATAATTTTCTTCGTTTCATCGTTTTCTCCTCACGTTGTCTATTTCCTCTCAATGCAATTTATTGTATAAGAAACAGAATAAACCCACAAGCCAGGTGGGGGGATATAAAACTTTTTTGTTTTCTTAAAAAAGCTCCGATGATCAAAAATCACCAGAGCTTTGAATTTTTATTTCTATTCTGTTTTTAACTTTCTTTGCCTTCCCCCGCAAAGTATTCTTTCACAAGCTTCACGACAACACCTGATAACAAGAACACCGCGATCAGGTTCGGGATTGCCATCAGACCATTAAATGTCTCTGCGATATTCCACATCAGACCAAGTTCCATTGTTGCACCGACGATTGCAACCAACGCATAGAGTACCATGAATGGCTTATTCGCTTTTGTACCAAGAAGGAATTCCACACATCTTGTTCCATATAATCCCCATCCGATAATCGTAGAAAATGCAAAGCAGCACATTGCTACTGCTGTGAAGATAGATACCCAGTTTCCATAAGTGGATGTAAATCCAAGAATGGTGAGTTCTGCTCCAGCTGCCTCTCCGTATCCTACCGGAACACCGCTACACAGGATAACCAGCGCAGTTAATGTACAGATTACAATGGTATCAACAAACACTTCGAAGATTCCGAAGAATCCCTGCTTTACAGGCTTTTTCGTATCAGCACACGCATGTGCGATAGAACCTGTACCAAGACCTGCCTCATTAGAGAAGATTCCCCTTGAAACACCTTTCTTCATACTCATAAAGAAAGATCCCACGGCTCCTCCTGTCACAGATGCCGGTGAAAATGCTCCTTCAAAAATGGATCCAAATACGCTCGGAATGTTCTGGAAATTCAGAACAACAACGCCAAGTGCCAGAATCACATAAATTGCTGCCATAAATGGGACAAGCTTTTCTGTAACCTGACCGATTCTCTTGATTCCTCCAAGAAGGATCATGCCGATCAGAATAGCAAGTACAATTCCGATAATCAGATTCAATGTTCCAACAGAATCCTTCTCTATGATTCCATAATTAAAGAGTGCAGAATCGATTGCTGTTGTAATTGTATTCACCTGTGTTGCATTTCCTGTTCCGAATACCGTCAGAACTCCAAATGCAGCGAACAGATAAGCCAGCCAGTGCCAATGCTTTTTCAGACCATTTTTAATATAATACATCGGTCCGCCGACACGCTCGCCCTGCGCATTTAATTCATGAAAATGAACTGCAAGAGTAACTTCCGAAAACTTTGTACACATTCCAAGCAGTGCTGAGATCCACATCCAGAATACTGCTCCCGGGCCTCCGATTGCGATAGCACCGGCAACCCCGGCGATATTTCCTGTTCCGACCGTTGCCGCCAATGCAGTACAAACCGCCTGGAACGGAGTCAGTGCACCGTCAGATGCATCTCTTTTGCGGAGCATTCTTCCAATCGTCACTTTCATCGCATACGGAAATTTTCTGATCTGAAGGAAGCCGGTCCGGATACTTAAGTAGAGTCCGACTCCAATAATACAGATCATAGCCGGAACGCCCCAGATAAAGTTGTTCACTGCACTATTTACTGATTCTATCGTAGATAACATACTTCTTCAATTCCTTTCTTTTATGATATTATTACGTCGACTATTCATCACATTAAATCGATAAATCATTAAAATAACTTTTAAATTATACCATAAAAGTAGGGAAATGTATAGAATTATTCCAATACTTCTTTTGAATCAAACTGATCCATAAACTCCGCATACTTTGCTGAATTTTCAAATACCGGTTTATAATTTTTAACAAGCTCTCTGCTTCTTGCTGCTTTTTCTTTCAAAAGTCCATAGGCTCCAAGTGCAAACATCTTCGCAGTGACAATATAAGCTTCTTCCTCATCCGTCACTTCAAATTCTACCTGATGAAGTCCACCCTTTACACCACCTGTGTTAAATGTATATACCGGCATCAGATGCTGGACATCACCGACATCTGTAGATCCTCCCGTATGTCCTGAGGCCTCGATCACTTTCACATCCGGTGCGGAAAGTTCTGCTGCTCTTTTTAATTCCGGAAGTGCTTCTTCGGCAAGTGTCGGAAGATATCCAGGAAGTGTTGTAATTTCAACTTTTGCTCCCATTGCAACGGCTCCTGCCTGGAAAGATCTGTCTGTTTTCTTCGCTGCATCGGTAAATGCTTCGATTGTTTTTGCTCTTACCAGTGTCTCTACTACAACTTCATCAGGTACTACATTTACCAGATTGCCGCCCTTTGTAATGATCGGATGGACACGGACACAATCCTCATCACGGAATGTCTCTCGATTCAGGCCGAGTGCCTGCAGACCAAGTGACGCCGCCGACAGAGCATTTACACCTTGTTCCGGTGTTCCTGCTGCATGGGCTGCCTTACCAATGCAGCGGATCACTTTCGATACGAATCCATTTCCGGTTCCGCTTCCTACAATAATATCATTTCCCGGTGCAATGTGATGTGTAATGCAAAGATCAATATCATCAAATGCGCCGATACGAAGCAGCTCACATTTTCCACCGCCATATTTTATTTTTCCCTGTGCGCGCAGCTCATTCTTGAATCCAATCTCACCATACTCTTCCGCCGGTGTTGCGAAAAATACAACCTGTCCATCCAGTTTTTCTGCGATTTCCGGAACTGTAAGAGCCAGTGCTGCGCCAAAGATTCCTGCCATCTGTGCATGATGTCCGCAGCAATGTGCCGCATCTGTCTCAGGATTCGCATGCGCATGCTCTGGAATCCTAAGTGCATCAAGCTCTCCAAGAAGTGCAAGGCTTGCTGTATCTTTCTTTTCTTCATTTAAATACGCTTTTGTTCCTGTAATTGCAAGTCCTGTCTCTGTGCGCAGACCTAATTCTTTCATCTTCTTTATGAATTTTTCTGCTGTATTGAATTCTTTATAACCAAGTTCTCCATGATCGTATATATCTCTGGCAAATTCAATGATCTCATCTCTGTGCTGATCGATTGCTTCCAGGATTAATTTTTCTGTCTGATCCATTTTTCTCACTGCCTTTCCTGATTACTGAAGTTCTTCAGGGATCCACCATAATCCATCATTATTTTCTTTCATGTACTGTTTGAATTCATCTGAATGATATGCATCTACGATTGCCTGTGCCCAATCCGCATCTTTATTCTCTTCTTTTACGACTACCTGAAGTACAAGGTAATCCTGAATATCTTCATTAGCCAGTGCTGTAGAAGCATCAATACCTGCATTGTATACAACACTTCCTGTGATTGCAATATAATCAAAATCAGATTCTGCTGCCGGAATTGTCATGCTGTTCATTTCTGTAAATTCAATATTATGTGGGTTCTCTACAATATCATCCTGTGTTACTGTGGATGGATCTGCATTCTCATCAAGCTTGATCCAGCCGATTTTCTGAAGCATCAGATAGCAGCGTGCTGTGTTGGACGCATCATTTGGTACTGCAACTTTTGCACCATCCGGAATCTCATCTACAGAATCATATTTATCTGAATAAACTCCTGCCGGAACAGTTGGAATCGGACTGATTGCAACCAGATCTGCATTGTAGCTTTTATTGAAATTATCCATGTATGCTGTATGCTGCTCTACATTGACATCTACATCTCCATCATTCAGTGCAACATCTGCTGTCTGAAGATCGGAAAGGTCAACGGCTTTCAGAGTATATCCTTCTTTCTCAAGAATTGGAACAATTGCATCTTCGAAAAGTTCTGTATATGGTCCCTGGGATTTTCCATAGACGATTTCCTTTTTCTCTGATGTATCCGCATCACTTTTCTTCGTATCTCCTGAACCTGAATTTCCGCATGCCGCCAGGCTGAATGCTGTTGTCGCTACCAATAATCCTGCAATAATTTTCTTGATTTTCATAATATTATTCTCCTTATTTCTCATTCTTTTCTTTATAAAAATTATCTGTGTTGTCTGAGTTTTCTTGAAATTGTATTTCCCGCAAGCTGAAGGATCTGTACAAATACAACCAATACAACTACCGTAAAGATCATCAATGGTGTATTCATTCTCTGATATCCATAAGTCAGTGCCAGATCTCCGACACCACCGCCGCCTACATATCCGGCCATTGCGGATGCTCCAAGTAATCCGATCGTACCTGTTGTCAATGCAAGTACGATAGAGCCAAGTGTCTCCGGAAGCAGAAAATACCGAATTGTCTGCCAGGTAGATGCCCCCATCGCTTCAGCCGCTTCCAGAATACCGGGGTTGATCTCCAGCAAACTGTTTTCCATCAAGCGTGCAAGATATGGACTGATATAAATAACAAGCGGTACAAGTGATGCTGTACTTCCTATAGTTGTTCCAACAATTGCTCTTGTCAGTGGCATGATCGCTACCAGTAAGATCACAAATGGAATACTTCTTACTATATTAATGTAGATACTTACAATATTGTAAAGGATCAGATTCTCTGTCAATCCACCCTTACGGCAAAGTACAAGGATCAATGCCAAAATAATTCCTATGATTGTTCCAATGATCAATGACCATGCAACCATGTATAATGTCTGTCCCCCACTGGTCAATAACTTTTCCAGGGATACTCCAAAATATTCTTGTTCCATCAAATCACCTCTACTCTTTCTCTGATTACTCCGTTCTCATCTATCTGTTTCTCAGCTTCTAATATTTTCTCTTCAGCTCCGATCAGCTGCAAAATGAACACACACATTACATTCTCCTGCAGTTCCTGCACGGTCGCTCCCAGAATATTTACTACAATTCCATCTACATGACAGATATCCGAAATCACCGGACGTTTTACACTGCTTCCGATAAACTTAAGTCTCTCTACCCGGAAATGTTCTTTCTGTTCTTTCACCAGACTAATAATGCTTTCCGGAATCTGATCATTTACCACAGTCTGAACGAATCTTCTTGTAACCGGCGCCTGTGGCTTTCCGAATACATCAAGCACACTTCCGGCCTCTACTACCTGTCCATTCTCCATAACTGCTACTTTATTACAGATCATCTGGACGACCTGCATCTGATGTGTGATCAGAAGAATTGTAACTCCCATCTCCCGGTTGATCTTCTTAAGCAGTTTCAGAATAGACTCTGTAGTTTGCGGATCCAGTGCACTTGTTGCCTCATCACAGAGCAGGATGTCCGGCGTCGTTGTCAGTGCTCTTGCGATTCCCACTCTCTGTTTCTGTCCTCCCGAAAGCTGGCTTACATAAACATCTTTCTTATCTTCCAGTTCTACAAACCGGAGTACTTCTTTTACTTTCTTATCAATCTCTTCCTTTGGTGCCTTTTCAAGAATCAGTGGCAATGCAATGTTGTGATACACTGTTTTTGATTCAAGAAGATTAAATTGTTGAAAAACCATTCCTATTTTTCTTCTAAGTTTACGAAGCTGCGGTTTTTTCAGATTCCCAAGATTTTCTCCATGGACTATAACATTTCCTGTATCCGGTGTTTCTAATCCATTTACCAGTCGGATCAGCGTTGATTTACCTGCTCCTGAAAATCCGATAATTCCGTAGATGTCACCTTCCTCTACATGAATACTGACATCCTGCAGCGCATGTACCGTACCATATTTCCCTGAAAATGTTTTGTTTGCATGTTCTACTTTTATCATACTCATCACTCCATCTATCATTTGATGTAACATTGTTACTTTTTCGCATCTCAGATTCGATAGGCGTATGATACACCTTATTAACCTACTACGTCAATAGGTTTTATATGTTTTCGGCGTTTTGTTTTTATATTCCTATCTATTTGGTGGGTTATTAGTGCATTTTAACCAGTTATATTATAAAAATTCAGGTCGCACAGAGTATGAACAATACTGGCTGGCAATACCCGATCTCTGAATCTGAAAATTTTCATTGCATTACTATAGGGCTTTCTATTATAATAGAAATGTTATAGACGATATAAAACGAAACAATTTCAAAAATGTATCATTTTTTTGAGATTGTCTCTGAATGATTATGATTGATTATTTTTTGTAGAAAGGATTAATTTATTCATGTGGATTGCAGATAATTGGAAAGATTACGAAATTCTCGACTGTTCTAATGGCGAAAAGCTTGAGCGTTGGGGAAATTATCTTCTCGTCCGTCCGGATCCGCAGGTCATCTGGGATACACCTAAGAAGAACCGCGGTTGGAAAGAGATGAACGGACATTATCACCGCAGCAAAAAAGGCGGCGGTGAATGGGAGTTTTTCAGTCTCCCACAGCAGTGGCAGATTCATTACGGATCTCTCACATTTAACTTAAAGCCATTTAGTTTCAAGCATACAGGACTTTTCCCAGAACAGGCAACAAACTGGGACTGGTTCTCTGAGAAAATCAGGAATGCAGGGCGTCCGGTCAAGGTATTGAATCTTTTTGCTTATACTGGAGGTGCTACGCTTGCGGCAGCTGCTGCCGGAGCACAGGTTACTCATGTAGACGCATCAAAGGGAATGGTGACATGGGCGAAGGAGAATGCCGTTTCTTCTGGTCTTGGAGATGCACCGATCCGTTGGCTTGTTGATGACTGCGTGAAGTTTGTCGAGCGCGAGATCCGCCGTGGCAACACTTATGATGCGATTATTATGGATCCGCCGTCTTACGGACGTGGACCAAAGGGCGAGATCTGGAAGATTGAAGATATGATCCATCCGCTCATCAAGCTTTGTACAAAGATCCTGTCTAAGGACGCATTGTTTTTCCTTGTGAATTCTTATACAACAGGACTTGCACCTGCCGTTCTTACTTACATGATCTCAACTGAGTTGAAACCATGGAACGGTCATGTAAATTCTCAGGAGATCGGACTTCCTGTTACAGATTCAGGACTGGTTCTCCCTTGTGGGGCTTCCGGTCGTTGGGAACGTGACTAGGGTTCCACTTATAATTCGTTTGTTACTGGCTTCCATTTTCTAAGTCAGTGGCTATAAATTGTACCTGTACAAAACGTTACTGCTCACAGTGACTGTAAAACAGCTACAACAATATTCTAAACAGCAGAAAAGACCAGAGGTTCTTGTTCAATTTCTAAAACAAGCCTCTGGTCTTTTCATTATTTATGCTGTTCTTGAACTCCCCTGACAGATTGCCTCGAATTCTTTCAGTTTCTGTCTTGCCTGCGGGCTTAAGCTTCTCGGTACTTCAATCTGGATTGTTACATACTGATCTCCATGAACAGAGGCATCTTTCATCGAAACGATTCCCTTGCCTCTCAGACGGATTTTCGAACCTGACTGTGTTCCCTCCTTGATCTTGCACATAACATCTCCGTACAAGGTGTGTACCAGTGTCTCTCCTCCGAATACAGCTGTTGTATATGGAACAGATACGGTTGTATACACATCCATGCCTTTCCGCTCATATCCAGGTTTCGGAGCAACTGTTACTTTCAACAGAAGATCTCCTGCTTCACCGCCACCGGTTCCCGGCATTCCCTTTCCTCTTAAACGGATCGACTTTCCGCTATCAATACCTGCCGGAATATGAACCTTCAGTGACTGTCCCGGTTGTCCCGGATTCTCCGGATTACTCAGGGTAATAACCTTATCTCCACCAAATGCAGCCTCGTCAAATCCTACTGTGATACCTGCCTTGATGTCAGATCCTTTTGATTTGAAGCTTTCTCCTCCAAATCCACCGGTAAATCCTGATGTCCTTCTGCTGCGTCCTGAAGTACTTCCTCCATGGAACATATTTCCGAAAATGTCACCAAACATGTCATCCATGTCGCCACCCTCGAAATGATACTCTTGATATCCGCTTCCCGGTCCACCATAACTACGGTAAGTACCGCCTCTGAATCCGCCGTTTCCGCCGAATCCTCCAAAGCCACCTGCACCTGCATTTCCATATCCGGAACCGGCAGCGCCGCTCTGATCAAATGCAGCCTGACCGAACTGGTCATACATTTTCTTCTTCTCCGGATCACTCAAGACAGAGTACGCCTCCGTCACTTCTTTGAATTTCTTCTCCGCTTCTTTATCTCCAGGATTCGTGTCCGGATGATACTTCTTCGCCAGCTTACGATATGCTCTCTTTATTTCTTTATCCTCTGCGCCCTTTGACAGCCCAAGCACTTCATAATAATCTCGTTTCATTCTTTCCACATCCTTCCGAATCTCTTATTGTTTTGAACATATATAGTTTATTATTTCTCTGTGTTCTACTTGTAATATAGCAGACATTTTCCAGGCTGTCAATATATCAGTCTTAATTTCAATATTAGGTCAATAAATGTATCTGTTCCATTTACAGGAATCCTAACAGACAAATCAAATTTTATTTTAACAACTCTCGCAGCACCTGATTCACCATTCCAGGGTTTGCTTTCCCCTTCATGGCGCGCATTGTCTGTCCAAACAGTGCTCCGATTGCTTTCTCTTTACCGCCTTTGAAATCTGCGACTGCCTGTGGGTTGTCTGCAATCACTTTGGCAGCTGTCTCACGGAGTGCACCTTCATCGTTCACCATCTTAAGTCCATGTTCTTCTACATATTTCTCAGGATCTATATCCTCCTGGAAAATCTGTTTGAATACATCTTTTGCCACAGAACTGTTAATGGTTCCTGCATCCGCAAGATCAATTAATTTTGCCAGGTTCTCCGGAGAGAATGTTAAATCTTCCGGTTCCATTCCATTGTCTTTCATCAGACGGAAAGTCTCTCCGATCAGCCAGTTTGCAACTTTCTTCGGTTTCTCACAGATTGCTGTTGTTGCCTCAAAAAGATCAGCCATTTTCTTGGAACCTGTGATGATCTCTGCATCATACTGCGGAATATCAAACTGTTCCTTGTAACGCTCAAGCTTCTCTGTACGAAGTTCCGGCTGCTGAGATTTGATTTTCTCGATCCATTCATCACTGATCACGATCGGAACAAGGTCCGGTTCCGGGAAATAACGATAATCCTGTGCATCCTCTTTGGAACGCATTGCATAAGAATGCTCTTTGTTGTCATCCCAGCGTCTTGTCTCCTGTACAACCTGTTTTCCTTCTTCGATCAACTCAATCTGTCTCTGACGCTCGCCTTCAATTGCATGTGCGATTGCCTTAAATGAGTTCAGGTTCTTCATCTCTGTTCTTGTACCAAACTGATCGGATCCGACTTCACGGACAGACAGGTTGACATCAGCACGCATAGAACCTTCCTGAAGCTTACAATCAGATGCTCCTAAATACTGCACGATCATACGCAATTTTTCAAGATAAGCAATAACTTCTTCTGCGGAACGCATATCCGGTTCAGATACGATCTCTACAAGTGGCACACCGCTTCGGTTATAATCGACAAGTGAAGTATCATCCCACTCATCATGAACTAGCTTACCTGCATCTTCTTCCATATGCATCTCGTGGATTCTTACTTTCTTCTTTCCTGAACCACTCTCGATCTCTACATATCCATCTCTGGCAATCGGGAGATACAGCTGGGAAATCTGATAGTTCTGCGGGTTATCCGGGTAGAAATAGTTTTTACGGTCAAATTTGCACACCTGTGTAATCTTACAGTTTGTTGCAAGACCAATCGCCATAGCATATTCTACAACTTGTTTATTCAACACCGGAAGCGATCCCGGCATACCGGTACATACCGGACAAGTATGTGTATTCGGTGCGCCACCGAATTCTGTGCTGCATCCACAGAAGATCTTTGTCTTTGTAGCCAGCTCAATATGCACTTCCAGTCCAATGACTGTCTCATACTGCTTTGCCATTGTTAACGCACCTCCTTTTCTGACATAAGACCGACAGATGCCGGTGTTTCATGCATCTTCTTTGTCGCACACTCATAGGCATATGCTGCACGGATCAAAGTTTTTTCTTCAAATACATTTCCGATCAGCTGCATACCGATTGGAAGTCCTTTGCTGTCTTTTCCAACCGGAACGCTCATTCCCGGAAGACCTGCAAGATTGACTGAGATTGTATAAATATCTCCCAAATACATCTTCATTGGATCACTTAAGCTCTTTCCAAGCTCCGGAGCAGTTGTCGGTGCTGCCGGTCCGAGAATGATGTCATAATTACGGAATGCACGGTCAAACTCTTTCTTGATTAAAGCTTTTGTTCTAAGTGCCTTCAGATAGTAAGCATCATAATATCCTGAACTTAAGACAAAAGATCCAAGCATGATTCTTCTCTTTACTTCAGGACCAAATCCTTCTGAACGTGTTTTCTTGTACATGTTATGAAGTCCATCGTAATCTTTTGTACGATAACCATATTTCACACCATCAAAACGTTCCAGGTTAGAACTTGCCTCTGCATCTGCGATCGTATAATAAGCAGGGATTGCATATTTTACAAGTCGCAGATCAAACGCCTCAACAATCGCACCCTTTTCTTCGAGTACTTTTGCTGCCTTCATCACAGCATCATTTACTTCAGGATCCAGACCTTCTCCCATATAATCTCTTGGGATTCCAATACGGAGTCCTTTCACATCATCTACAAGTGCTTCTGTGAAATCACAATCATCACGATCCATGGAAGTGCTGTCCTTCGGATCATGGGATGCAATTGCTTCAAGAATTGCCGCACAATCCGATACATCTTTCGCTACCGGTCCAATCTGATCTAAAGAAGATCCATATGCGATAAGTCCATATCGTGAAACGGTTCCATAAGTTGGTTTTAGTCCGACAACTCCACAGAAAGAACTCGGCTGACGAATGGATCCGCCGGTATCAGATCCAAG
>OLGZ01000033.1_pt1 | contig 136931 bp, 128 predicted proteins | sample 1605981 | NCBI WGS metagenome assembly OLGZ01 (sample SAMN03283291) | human gut metagenome | biome: human-associated habitat; material: feces | host: Homo sapiens | place: Peru | collected 2012
AGGGAGCGAAACAGACAGGCATGTATTGAACTGTCCGCAAAAAATGACCGACTGACCTTGAACAAAGGCAGGGGCGTATCGAACGGCAGGGTAATATGTTTCCAGAGGTGGAGGTTTACCGCTATGTGACCGAGCAGACTTTTGATGCCTACCTCTATCAGTTGGTGGAGAGCAAACAGAAATTTATCAGCCAGATAATGACGTGTAAAAGCCCTGTCCGCTCTGCCGAAGATGTGGACGAGGTTGCCCTGTCCTTTGCGGAGGTTAAAATGCTTGCTACAGGCGATGCCCGTTTTAAGGAAAAGATGGATTTGGATATACAGGTTTCCAAGCTCCGAGTGTTAAAGCAGAGTTATCTTTCCGAGCATTACGACCTTGAGGACAGGGTGCTGAAATACTATCCTCAGACCATTAAGGAGTATGAGGAACGCATTGCAGGCTATGAAAATGATGTAGCTCTTGCCGAGCAGCACAAGCCGCAGGGTGAGGATAAGTTCTGCCCGATGACTCTAAAAGGCGTGACCTACACCGAAAAGGCAGACGCAGGCGAAATGCTCCTTGCAATCTGCAAGGATTATCCGATGTCCGCACCTACCGAAATTGGCAGCTACCGAGGTTTCCGAATGGAGATTTATTATGATACTGTCAATGCCCATTATTGTATGAACCTCTGCGGAAAGGCAAAGCATAAGGTAGATTTAGGTGCTGATGCCCTCGGAAATCTGATCCGAGTTGAAAACGAGCTATCAAAGCTCCCTGCCAGACTGGAAGCTGCCAAGACAAAAACGGCGGAAACTATCGCACAGCTTGAAACCGCAAAGGAGGAAATCAAGAAGCCTTTTGCCTTTGAAGATGAGCTGAAAGAAAAAACAGAATGGCTGAACGCTCTTAACATTGAGCTGAATCTAAATGAAAAAGATACTTCCGTTATGGATACCGAGCCAGAGCAGACAGAAGAACAGCCCGAAAGAAAATGTGCAAGTCGGGAGAGATAATGCGGTTTGCATATTTGTATTGCTGATTTCTGGGAAGTATAATAGGTGTAGATTAGTAAATGTCGGAGGTGAAATGTGTGCTTGATAATTTCAGATTTGAAACCTTTGTTGATGTGCATAGCAACATTTTTGCTGAATATCTAAGCTCCGTTATCGCAAAGTTGCCCAAAGAGAATCCAGAATACCGTTCCGTAGAGGAAAGGATAGAGGAACTCTACAAGGAGTATCCAAAAGTGATGGAGGCTCTGGATACGGAAAAGTCGAGCGATTTATCCGAGCAGGAGTGTAAGGCTTTGATAGAAGTTTTGGAGCTTCGGAACAGGCTCAGCGATATGCAGCAGGAAGCAATCTATTTCAGAGGGTGCTATGACAGCGTTGGGTATCTCAAAAAGGCAGGAATTTTATAACCGAGAACGGCGGCATTGGCGTGGAGCTGATGCCGTTTTTTACATACCACGGAGCTGGAAAAAAACATCTGTATGTGATAAAATGTTTAAAACAGTATTGGAGGAAAAGTATGAATTATACAGAAAAAGAGAAAGAGTATTTTAATAATAAACTTTCTCAAGTAATATATAACCCTAATCGTTTTAAAGTATTGATTGGTGAGGATAGATTTTTGTTCGGTGTTGTTTCAGCAGGAGATAGTGAAGCACCATTTGGCAGATTGATGCAGTATAAAACGCTGTATGATACTTTGATAGATTTAGATTGGAAAATCAAATTTTCATTTGATAAAGCAATAGAATATGCTTATTCAGAACCTGTACAGAATAACTTTAGTATATTTAGAGTAGAAACTGAAGAAGAACGAAACGCATATTATTATATTGAAAATGCACTCTTTAGAACCTCAAGCCTGTGGGATTTATTAGCTCAGTTTTATCGACTTTTTTATAAATTGGAAATGCCTAAAGAAAGAGTTTACTATAAGAAAGTATTTGACCCTTCTTTACAGTCCAGTGATAGATTTAAAGTGAAAGCCTCGGAAATAAACAATTATTTGGAAGAATCAGATGATACTGATTGTGAGGGAGAATGGAAAGGAAATCATTCATACGTCAATGATATTAGAAACAAAATGACGCACAGGAATTCTCCTAACATAGCTGTTATGAGCGATTATGATATGAATTTTAAGCAGCATCCTACTTTCATTATTAAAAGAATTTTGGAAGATTATGTTACGGCATCAAAATATATGAAAGAAATTTTGGACGAGATAGAGAAAGAAGTTATGGAATCTTTTGATACAGAGCAGTAAATTGATTATATCATTATAAATAAAAGAGGAAGATTGGAATGGCAAATAAACGGGAGTGCGTTTTTTGTGGAAATACAAATTTAAGCAAGGAACATATTTTTGCACAGTGGTTATTAAAAGAGTTAAATATATTTAATAATGATGTTTTAATGACCCACGCAAACATAGCGGGCATGCCCATATCTAACAGGAAGCACGCATTTTCAAAGTTGGTAAACGGATTGGTATGTGAAACATGTAATAATGGTTGGATGAGTCAATTAGAGGGGGATTGCCAAAATCATATTATAAATTTAATGAATATGAATGAGTTAGAAACTGAATTGGCATTTCTGAATGAGCATCACGAAACAGTTGCAAAATGGGCTTTTAAAAATGTAATATTGTTGAACTCTGCAACAAATTACAGACACCTTGTTCCAGATGAACACTATAAGGAACTATATTCTGGGAAAATACCCGAAGGAGTATTTATTGATTTGGCATTTTGTAAGAGTAATCCTACGATAGAATGGCGGCAAACTCACGGTGGAATGATTTTGAAAGATAAAAACATTCCTTTTAACCCCAATGCAAAGAGATATCATATTACATTCCAAATCAAGAACTTACTATTAAAAGTAACTTATTATGAGAGCCTTAACAATACATTTTATGAAGATGAAGGAGCTGTTCGGCTTTATCCAACATTTGGAGTATATGGAACGCCTAAAATTTTTGATAGTATCGATGATTTTGATATTCACGGAGTTTTCCATGAATACAAAGAATGATATTTTTATTAAAGAAAAGGAATGAGGTGGAAATTAGCATGAGTTTTATAGAGTGGTTTCTATCAAATTGGTATGCAAATTGCTTTACAATTATAACAGTCGTATTGTCAGGACTTATTTCTTTAATAATATCAGCGGTTTATTATCGCAAAGGGAATAGAAATAATTTGAAGATGGCTGTTATCCATCCAATAATAAGATTATTGCAAGATGCCTATTCAAGAAAGAATTATGATAAATTAAATGAGATAGCAAAAGATTATAGTACCAGATACTTGACAAAAACAGAGGAACAAAAACTTAATTCTCTTTTGATGGCGTATAAGGAAGTCAGTACATACAATGATATAAGTGTCAATGCGGATATTCTATTTTCCTATTTTGAATATACGCTAAAGAAAAATCAGATTAATCCAAAACCTGTTCCTATTGAATATGAGGGTGAGGTTGTTTATGGCAGTTATCCCCCAGACTTATTTTATTTGTCGCAGGATTTAGAAAAAGTTCTTAGGAGATATGACCCAAATTTTGAGCCAGATGAATGTAAGGATGCAATAATTTCTCTATATGAACACTATTGCAAAGAATATTATACTTCTGACAAAATTAAATATTTTGATGATTATACTCTCAGAGAAGTATTAAAGAAATCAGAAATTCGTGCGAAATGGGATAAAAAATTCGATGTTGCAAAAGAAGCAAAGGAACAGTTTTTGAAATTAAAGATTGCTCAATAAAAATATTTATTACATAGCCGAGAGGTTTTCATTTAACGAAAGCCCCTCGGCTATTTCTATTTTCTGGAGGTGATTTTATCCATTGAGAACTAACCGACCCTATGTGCAGATTGACCCTGATGTGCTTGAACGGATACGCCAGATTGACCTGTTATCCTATCTGCGTGAGTTTGAGCCGAGCAATCTTGTTAAGGTCAAAGGCACAAGCAATGTGTACTGTACCGCAGAACACGATAGCTTGAAGATTTCCAACGGCAAATGGTATTGGTGGTCGAGAGGTTTCGGCGGCTATTCTGCCCTCGATTATCTCATCAAGGTCAAGGAATATGACTTTGTGGAAGCCGTGGAATTTCTCACGGGACAGACGATGGCGGACTGGAAGCCACCCCCTGCTCCCAAGAAAGATGAACCGAAAGCCCTGCTCCTGCCGCCAAAAAATAAGGATTGTAACAGAGTGATACAGTATCTTTTTGGGCGTGGTATTGACTATCAGCTCATACAGGAGTGTATTGCAGACGGCACGCTTTATGAGAGTGCCGATTACCACAATGCTGTTTTTATCGGCAAAGATGAAGGCGGAACACCGAAATATGCCGCCCTGCGAAGTACTCTCGGCAGCACTTTCAAGCAGGACGCATCGGGCAGTGACAAGCGGTATTCGTTTCGACTTCTGGCAAGAGAGCCAACGGATACCCTGCATTTATTTGAAGCCGCCATTGATTTACTGTCCTATGCCACTTATCTAAAATGCGAGGGCAAGGACTACAAATCGGAAAGTCTGCTTTCTCTTTCGGGAGTGTATCAGCCAAAGAAAGAGATGAATGACAGCAAAATTCCCATAGCCCTCACAACTTTTTTGAGTGCCAATCCACAAATTAAGACCATTGTTCTGCATCTGGATAATGACAAGGTAGGCAGGCTTTGTACCGCTACTTTGAAGGAACTGTTGCAGAAAGACTACAAAATCGTTGATGATCCACCGCCTATCGGCAAGGACTTCAACGATTTTTTGTTGTCCTATCTGGAAATTGCAAGACCTATGCCTAAGCGTGAAAGGAGTGATGCCCGTTGATTGTGTAACGCTTTTTTGCTCCGAGAACAACCGAAACTAAATCAAATTTTATTACTGAAAGCGAGGAATGAACCATTGAAAAAGTATGATGTAACCCTTACTGCCCATTACCGAAAGACCGTTTGCGTCTATGCGGAAAGCCCCGAACAGGCAAAGGAAAAGACAAAAATTATCCTGTTCGATACCGACCTTATCAACTTTACCGATGCTGATTTTGTCTGCGGCGAAGCCGATATTACCGAGCAGAGCGAGGACGGTCTTGACGGTACGGGCGAGAATATACTACAGGAAAATGAGGATTGTTCGGACTGTCCGTACTTCTGCCCCGTGTGCGGTGAGTGTATGTATGAGGAGTACTGCGAAGAATGAGATGTCTTACCAAGCACTGAATTTGGTTAGCCAAATTCGCTTGTTAGGGGTCAGCCCCTAATACCCCGTAAGAACAGAAAGGAGTTCAAGAATGAGTGAGTTCTTATTTTTCATTATCGGCACAATGCTCGGCGGTCTGTTCGGCGTTGTGTGTATGTGCTGCTTGCAGATAAACAGACTTTCCGAGAGAAAGGAAGAGGACAATGCGAAAAAGAAATGTGCAGATACTTTTCTGTCTGACTGAGGAGGAAGCCGAACACCTTAATGAGCTTGTGCGGAAATCGGGTCGCTCAAAAGAAGCCTTTTTAAGAGAAATGGTAAGGGGCTATCAGCTCTGCGAAAAGCCCGACCCAGAGTTCTATAAAATGATGCGTGAACTGTCCGCTATTGGCAACCGTATCAATCAGCTTGCGGTTAAGGCAAACGCCCTCGGCTTTGTGGATACCCCGATGCTCCGTGAGGAAGCAAGGAAGTGGCACGAATTTCAGATTGACATTCGCAAAAGGTATCTGCTTCCACGCAGGTCATCGTAATGGCGGTCTGCGAGATATGGGATGTGCGTGGCAGGCTCGACCATCCAATCGACTATGCCGAAAATCCTGCAAAGACCGCCAATCCCAAATACACCGAAGCCGACCTGCAGGCGATGGTCGATGTAATGGAGTACGCTACTAATAGGGATAAGACCGAGCAGCGTTTTTTTGTCACAGGCGTAAACTGTGACCCGACCACTGCCAGAGATGAAATGATGATTGCCAAAGTCCAATGGAACGATACGAGCGAGATTGTCTGTTATCACGGCTTCCAGAGCTTCAAGCACGGTGAGGTTACGCCAGAGCAGGCTCACGAGGTCGGCGTTAAACTTGCTGAGCGAATGTGGGTCGACAGGTTTCAGGTCATCGTTGCCACCCACCTAAATACCGACTGCCTGCATAATCACTTTGTCGTGAACTCTGTTTCTTTTGCGGACGGTATGCACTACCACGACAACAAAGCAAATCTGCGGCTGCTCCGTCAGCGTTCCGATGAGCTTTGCCGTGAGTATGCCTTGTCTGTCATCGAACACCCAAGCGGCAAGAAAAAGCCCTACGCCCTTTACCAAGCCGAAAAGCAGGGGCGACCCACGAGGGATAATGTTGCCAGACAAGCGGTGGATGAAGCTATCAGCAAATCATTTACACTGAAAGACTTTGACCGCCAGTTGGCAGAAATGGGCTACCGCATAAACTTTGACCCCGACCGCAAGTATTGGACGATTATCGGCAAGGGCTGGCAAAGACCTAAGCGGCTTTATAAGCTTGGAGAGGAATACACCAATGACAGGATTATGGAGCGTATCAGCGAAAATTCCTATGCGGTCAAATTCCAGAGCTTCTCAGAGCCACAGCCGCAGGTCAAGGTCTATCGGGTCAAAGGCTCATTGAAGAACTCCAAGAAAATGGGCGGCTTGCGTGGGCTGTATCTCCATTACTGCTACAAGCTCGGTATCCTGCCCAAAGGCAGAAAACAAAATTATGCACGGCTTCATTATCTCTTAAAGGACGACCTTATGAAGATGGAAGCCATCACACAGGAAACAAGGCTGCTTTGCCGCAATCACATTGATACGGCGGAGCAGCTTTGTTCATATAAAGGCTCTCTGGAAACGGAGATGTCTGCCCTGCTTCAGAAGCGAAAGGAGCTTTACTCCAAATCCCGCAGGATAAGCGGCGAAGAAAAGGAAGCGGTCAAGGCAGAGCTTTCCGATATTTCGGGACGGCTGAAAATTATCCGAAAGGAGGTCAGAATGTGCGAGGGCATCGCCGCCCGTAGTGATACCCTCAAAGACAAATTGCAGACGATACGGGCAGACGAAAACGAACAGCGAAGAAAGGAGCTGATGAAGAATGAACACAGGCGGCGAAGCGGCAGAACAAATCGTCCGAATGAGCTTGGAGGGCTTTGAGGTCGCTGCCAAAATCACAGGTGCAGGTGCGAAGAACATCGCTATCCTGTTGTATTCCATTCTTAAAGAAGAAAGGAAAACCAAAGGCAAAGCAAGGCTAACGAGTATGCTCCGTTCTGGCAAGGAGCTGAAAGTCTTTACCGTCAAAAACGGTGACTTAAAGAAGTTCACTCAAGAAGCAAAAAAATACGGTGTGCTTTACTGTGTCCTCACAGACAGCAAAAACAAAGACCTCAATGCAGAGGTCGATGTCATCGCCCGTGCCGAGGACGCATCGAAAATCAGCCGTATCGTGGAACGCTTTAATCTTGCTTCTAGGTACGGCGGCTTTTTGTGGCTTCCGCATTTATCATTACTATGCAGAGGTGGACGAGCAGACGGAAGCCTTTGAGGAGATTGCCGAGATGGTAGAGCAGGCTCCCACGGATGAAACCGTGCCAGACGATGCCCCTGTCAGCGAGGGGGAAGATGTGCTTGCCAAGTATCAGGAATTGTATTTACAGAATGAGGATATGGTCGGTTGGATTTCCATTGCCGGCACGACAATCAATTATCCTGTGATGCAGAGCAGGAACAATCCGAATTTTTATCTGAAGCACAATTTTGAAAAAGAGTACAGCGACTTAGGTACGCCTTATGTGCAGGAGAATTGTGATATTGCCGAAAGTGACAATCTGGTTATCTACGGTCATCACATCAAGGGTGGCAAGATGTTTGGAGCGTTGGAGGATTACAAGTCCAAGAGCTTCTATGAGGAACACAAGACTATTCAGTTTGATACCCTCACAGAGCAGACAGAGTATGAAATCGTCGCTGTATTTAAGACTGTGGCGTATAGCTCCGAGGGCTTCCGATACTACGACTTTGTTGATGCGGAGAATGAGGAAGATTTTAATTCCTATATCGGGAAGTGCAAGGAGCTTACTTTGTATGATACAGGTGTGACCGCTGGATACGGCGACAGGCTCATTACCCTTTCCACCTGCGAATACTCCGCACAGAACGGCAGGCTCGTTGTAGTGGCAAAAAAGGTCGGCTGATTTGAACGCAAATCCTCTGGGAAAGGAGGTTTTCTATGGCTGATATAAAAACCAGAGATGCGGTCAAAGGCACGATAAAGACTATAGATAAAGCCGCCATAGCCAGTGAGCGTATGAAATCTGCCTATGTGGTGATAAAGGAAAAAGCGGAACAGGGATATTACGCTGATGAAAACTCTGCCACAGAATATGCTGCGGATAGGATTTCTTATGCGGCAGACCATGTAAAAGACGAAGGTATCCACCAGTTCAATAAGCAGGGGCAAAAGGCAGTCAAGACAACGCAGGAGAATATCAGTAAGGCAAAAGATAAAATAATCGATTTCAAGCAAAGTCGGGCTGTCAAAGCCGCAGAACAGAAAGCTGCACAGAATATGTCAGAACAACACGGCTTGCAGATCCGCCACGGGGCTGCAAGCCGTTCTTCTGCCACCGATGTTTCCCAGACAGCAAAATCGCAGTTGATAAAGACCCGACAGCAGGGGCAAAAAATGATTAAGACCACAGCCCGAAATGCAGAAAAAGCGGTGAAAGTAACTGCTAAGGGAACGGTCAAGACAACCGAAAAGGGAATTAAAACCGCACAGGCAACTTCTAAGGCGGCAATCAAAACGACAGAAACCTCGGTAAAAACAGCACAAGCAGCGGCAAAGGCTGCTGTGAAAACTGCTCAAAAGGCAGCACAGGTGGCAAAAGCCACCGCAAAGGCAACCGCCGAAGCAACGAAAGCTACGGTCAGAGCCACCATAGCTGCGGTCAAGGCGATTATTGCAGGAACAAAAGCTCTGATTTCCGCTTTAATTGCAGGAGGTTGGATTGCAGTTGTGATTATTCTCATTGTTGTCCTGCTCGGCTGTGCTGTTTCCCTGTTTGGCGGCGGAAGCGGGAGCAACGCCTATACCCCTGTCAGTGCAGAGGTGGAAGCCTATGAGCCTTTCATACAGAAATATGCCAAACAGTATGGTATTCCCGAATATGTGGAGCTTATCAAGGCGGTAATGATGCAGGAATCTGGCGGGCGTGGACTTGACCCCATGCAGGCGGCGGAAGGCAGCTTTAACACAATGTATCCCCACGAGCCAAATGGGATTAAAGACCCAGAATATTCGATTGAGTGCGGGGTGCAGGAATTAAAGGCTGCCCTTATCTCTGCCGAGGTAGAAAATCCGATTGATATGGAGCATATTAAACTTGCTTTGCAAGGTTACAATTTCGGTAATGGCTATATCTCGTGGGCTAAGACCAACTATGGCGGCTATTCCTATGCCAATGCGGTGGAGTTTTCCACCATGCAGGCGTCACGGTTAGGTTGGGACAGCTATGGCGACACGCAGTATCCTGCCCATGTGCTGCGGTATTATCCATACGGGCGGGCGTTCGCAAGTGGCGGCAACCAGGCGATTGTGGAGGTCGCCTTGACACAGCTCGGAAATGAGGGCGGGCAGCCTTATTGGAGTTGGTACGGCTTTGAGGGGCGTGTGGAATGGTGTGCCTGCTTTGTATCTTGGTGTGCCGACCAATGTGGCTATATCGAAAGCGGGATTATCCCAAAATTCGCAGGCTGCGTGGATGGTGCAAATTGGTTTAAGGGTAACGGGCAATGGCAAGACCGAAACTACGAGCCGCAGGCAGGCAATATTATTTTCTTTGATTGGGAAGGCGACGGAGAAACCGACCATGTAGGCATTGTGGAGAAATGCGAAAACGGTGTTGTTTACACCGTGGAGGGTAATTCTGGCGATGCTTGCAGACAAAATCAATATACGGTTGGAAGCAGCTCCATCTATGGCTACGGCGTTCCTGCCTATTAAAAATGGGCAAAAGAAAAACCAGAGGTTTATTCCTCTGGCTCTTTTGCCTTACATAGCCCGTTTACCGTTGCTTCGATTACCGATAGTTCTCTATCATCTAAAATGTCGAGCTGTGCGTCTAAGCGTCTGCGGACGGAACTCTTTTTGACTTCTTTTTGCGGGAATATGTACTCGTCAACCGATATATTAAACATCGTCACGAGCTGAATGAACAGCTCCAGACTTGGATATTGCCCCTTATTTTCGATTGCCTGCAAATGTCGAGGGTCGTAATCAACGATGCGGGCAAGCTGCTCTCTGGTCATACCATGAGATGTTCTCGCTTTCTTAATTGCCTGTCCTATCGGCGTAAAATCGAAGTCAAAGTCGTTGTTTCTTGCGTCCATAAGCTCACCACCTATCCTCTGAAAATCTTACTCTTATATTTTACAGAGATAAGGCTTCTGATTAAACGCTGTGAAATCTCTTGTAATAGGATATGCAATCTCTGATTACAAGAAACATAATTACTTAAATCATCAAGGAGTCAGACGCAAAGACGCAGAGCCGATGAACTTGTGAGGTAACTCACAGCTCATCGGCTCTTTATAAATTCGACTATGCGTTTTTATTGCAGCTTTCAAGCAAACGATTTGTTCCTGTTATTTCCGCATCTACTAAGTCAATCATTCGTTTAACATTTGCGGAATGAGTAGCAGAAACCTCATTTTCCCATAATGGATTAACTTGCTTTTCAATTCCTGTACGGTATTTTTGCAGAACTGTAAGGCGTTCCTGCAAAAGCTTCTGCTGTTCCTCTGGCGTAAATGTATTCAAGAAAAATGCGGCAATAGAAAAGATATTTGTATCATAATTAAACTGTAGAATAGATGCCTTTAATGTAGATATAAACTCGTCTTTCCCTTTTTCAGAAAGATTATAAACGGTACGGTCTGGCATATTTCCGACTTTCTCGGCTGTGCCTATTATGTATTCCTTTTTTTCAAGGGTTTTCAGCGTAGAATATACGGTTGAATCAGCGATATTAAACCACCATTTTACATTCATGTAGTTTAAGTGTTTTATTATCTCATATGCGTTAAGTGGCTTTTCATAAATAAGACCTAAAAGCATAGTGGCAGGCTTTGATAACATGCGGTTTCCTCCTTGACATTTCTTTGCATTTGTAGTACTTTATATATAAAGTAGTTTTAATAAGCAATACTATTATACCACAATCAACTTGAAAATGGAATACTTGAAAAGGAGGTTTTTATGCCACAGCTTAATAAAGGAGGTAAATCTGTATTTGGGCTTTCTGTTATACGCCCAGATTTAACAATTCATATTCCACCACAAGCATTGTTGGAGTATGGTGCAACACGAGATGGGAAAGTTATTATCTTTACAGGAAGCAAAATAACAGGAGGTTTTTGCATTACTACATATTCGTTGCTGTCAAACTCAAAGTTAAAGCATATTTTAGAGGATTGTCCTGTATTAAGGGATTGTTTGCTTTCAGAGGGAGAGTTTATTCAATATAAAGGGCGTAAATATGCTTGGCTCGATATTGATAAAAATGGTGTGATTAAATTGCCGCACAGTACCTTGGCGGTCTTAGACCTACAATCTGGAATGGAATTGTTAGCCATTCGTAGTAGTGATATTGCATTTACGATGGGTGCAAAAGGACCGCTTCTTCAAAAAGCCCATAACTTTCAAGGTAGTATAGAGCAATATTAGGAGAACAATGAAATGAGAAACATAGCAGGCAATCGGGTTTTTAATATGATTTTGTTATTCACAATTATAGGGGAGTTTATTGTTCCGTGGATACTGGAACGATTTTATTCTGAATATAACGGCAAGATAATGGTTATGAGTGTTTTAGGTAGTCCGCAAAGTCCTGTCCGACTTGTTTATAATATATGGCTTATCTGGCTTGGCGGTTTCTTAGCATATACAGCAGGTGTATACTTTTTGTCATTAAGAGCATGGTTTCCTGTTCTGGCGGTTTTCATGCTTCTTTCGATTGGAATTTTTGCTGTTGGTGCAGGACTTATTTCTGGATTTTTTAGTGTGAACGAGAGCAAAGACATAGTTACTACAGCCTCAAAGATACATGGGGTAGGTGCTGCAATCGGGTTTATGGCTTTACTGCTTTTCCCGTTACTAAATGGAATTGTAGCTTTTAAGCAAAACGGCATGGTTGAGGGCATAATTAGTATAAGTTCATTTGTTTTATCGCTTATTTTCTTTGCCTGTTTTGTAATGGGAGATAAGGAGCAATTTCAAAATACCCTTTTGAAGTATGAGGGATTATGGGAACGCCTTACTTTGTTTTGTATGTATATTCCGTTTGTTTATAAGTCGATGAGCAGCTTGTTCTTTTAGAACAATAGCGAGGTGTTGAAATGGAAAAAATAGAATGGATACTCTGTCCTGTTTGTGGCAATAAAACTCGTAATCAAATCAGAGAAGATACGGTTCTTTTGAATTTTCCCCTATACTGTCCGAAGTGTAAACAAGAAACATTGATTGAAGCAAAAAAACTTCAAGTAACGGTCATTGAAGATATTGATAAAAAGCGAGATGATAAGGAAAGGTGAAAACAACGCTTATGGATGAAAAATTATATCGTGAACTCGGTCAACTGACAAAAGATAAAACTATTTGGAAACAAAATATCCCCCATGTAGCTTCTTTACTTAAAAATCAATCCCCTAAAATAACGGCTAAAGCAATGTGGTTGCTTGGAGAGATGGGATTGATATATCCGCAGGAAATCGCACCATATATAAAAGAAATTGCTTCTTTTATCATTTCGGGAAATGACCTATTAAGAGAGCGTACCGCTAATGCTTTAGGACGAATCGGTAGAGCAAATTACAAATTTGTTGCCCCTTATTTTAGGGAACTATTGGTTTTGGCAGGAGATAAAAGCCCTAATGTACGGTTGAGTTTTATATGGGCTTCTGAAAACATTGCGACAAATACACCAACGGTGTATGAAGATTGTTTGCCAATATTTGCAGAGCTTCTTAACGATGAAAACGAAAGAGTTCGAATAGAAGCTCCAGAGATGTTTCGGGTGTTAGGAAAACGAAAACCTGAGTTTGTGCGACCATATTTAGAAAAATTAGAATATATAGCAACGCACGATGAGGTTAGTGTAGTTCGTATTCACGCCAAAGGGGCAATTAGAGCTATATTATCTAAAACCATCAAAGAGCCAGACGCTAAGACGCAGAATAAACAAGTGAGATAACTCATAGCTCATTGGCTCTTTCATTTCTGGCTATTCGGCTTAATTACAGTTTTCATGCTTCTACTTTACTGCCCGAAGTGCAAGCAGGAAATATTGATTGAAGTAAAAACAGTCGTGGAAAATCCAGACAAGAAAACTATTGTATGAAATGGAGAAAACAGTATGAACTACAAGGAAACACATATAAGCTTTTTATATGACGATTTAGTTAAAGAATATGGAAATGAACAGGGGAAACAGCTTTATGCCTTAATGTGCAAAAAATTTGCTTATCTATGTGAGAAAGAGATGAAATCTGAAAATAATGAAATAAATGAGCATGTTTTTCAAAGGATGTTGCCAACGATAAGTATGTATTTAACCCTTATAGAAAATGATTTTACGCAAGAAGAAGCACTTATGATAGCTCATAAGGAAATACAGCATCATGCACGCAATATGGCAGAAGAAAATGCCAAGCTTAAAAAAATGCCCTTTACATACGGCTTATTTAAGATGTTTGCAAAATCACATATGAAGAAAAAGTATCCAATAGAAGGATTTACTGTAGAATGGAAAAGAAATGATAGTAATGAAATCCATTTTGATATAGCTCGTTGCCTTTACAGAGATATGTGTGAAAAATATTGTTGTCCCGAACTATGTACAGTTTTTTGTCAGAGTGATATAACTGCCTTTTCTGGATATGAACCTAAAATTAGATTTGAACGAGCAGGGACACTCGGAGAAGGTGCTGACTGCTGTGATTTTCATTTTATCCACGGAAGTCACTAAACACATAATCAATTACAATCATCAAAGAGCCAGACGCATAAGACGCAGAGCCGATGAACAAGTGAGTAATCGCAGTTTGTCGGCTCTGTTTTTATATAACCATAGGTAGGACAAGCCCACCGAATAAAAAAAACGGTGCTTTGGTGGGCGGCTTTGTCACGCCCAGACTAAATTTTACTGCCCTCTAAACCCGTTTTCGAGTTTGGAGGGATTGTTATGTGTTGGTCGAATATGACCGCAATGCTGCTCATCAGAAGCAGCTACTATTTACGGAGTGTCACAGTGGAGTGAAGATTACCTTTTAGAAAAAATCATCACTCACTCGTGGCACTCTTACATTTTACAAGTAGAGATTACATCTCTTAAATATAGAAATAATTATGCTTATTGCCGTAGAGGTCTTAGTACCTCTGCGGCTTTTTGCTTTTCTGTCGGTTGCCGTTCACCGCCTGCCAATCTGGATTTTTCAAAAATTCAGATTGGAGGAAACGATATGGCATACAACAAAGCCAAAGAAGAAAAGAAATGGCGGCTCTGGAAAGAAGCCGAGGAAAAGCAGTTGCGGAACTTAGGCGTTACTGAGGACGATATAGAACAGCTCCGTATTCACGATTGGGCGATTTTTAATTCAGACAGACGGTATTATCAGCGAGTGCAGGAAACAGGTACATATCTTGACGAGCTTGCTGAAGATACTACACAGCCCGAAGTCAAAACGGTTGAGGATTTTCTGGACAGCATCGAAAATCAGCTCCTCTATCAAGTTTTGATTAAGGTGGACAGGTTTACATTGCAGATTGCTTTGATGAAGATACAAGGATATTCAACCCGTGAAATTGCGGTGTATCTGGATATTACTGAAAAAGCTGTTTACAGAAGAATGGATAGGCTCAAAGAAAAATTAAAAAAGTTTTTTGAGTAGAGGGGAAAATTGAATATTCCCACGGGCTACAGGGTGAGAGGACAAAAAACTCTTGCCCTGTTTTCCTTTGTGTGGCGAAAACGGGATTGCTCCTTGACAAATGAATACCCATTCGCCAAATACTTTCTCTTTGTGATTGTGATGAGCATAAGCGTGTGCAGCGGTACGCCACGACCTGCCAAGCGGCAGCGAGCGATTGAAAGGTGGTGAGCCTATCTTTACCGACTCAAAATATCGGGCAGCTCCCGATTTCGCCATAACCCACAAAGAGGATAATGATACTCCCGTCCAGTCACAGCCCGAGCGTGAAAAAACCGTCGCAGGCAATGAGGGCGGCTCTGTCAGAACGACAGTTGGGGTGGAACTCCCGTGGTGTCAGTTCGCTGCTGACCATTTGGTGACTTCCCATAGCATTTCGGGGTGTCGAGGACAAATTGAAATGCTCCTATCATATCAGCCAAACGAAAGGCGGTCATAAGAACAGAGATTTTGTTTATATTCTCCCGACCTTAAATACTTCCTTACGTTTGGCTGCCTACATAGGCAGAACATACCTGCCTAAATAAAATTGGGAGGTCAAACATAATGGAAAGAAAATTCAAGCGTGGAGATATTTACTACGCAAACTTAAATCCCGTTATCGGCTAGGAGCAAGGCGGAACAAGACCTGTACTTATCATTTCAAACGATGTCGGTAATAAGCACAGTCCTACGGTCATTGTCGCACCCATCACAAGCCGAATACACGCTAAAGCAAAATTGCCGACGCACACTTTAATCAATGATTTTGAAGGTTTGGATAAGAACTCAATCATTTTGCTTGAACAGGTAAGAACGATTGATAAGCAGCGACTAAGGCAGTATTTGGGAATGATACCAGACGATATAGTGGCAAGGGTTGATAAGGCTCTTGCCATTAGTGTTGCATTGGAGAAAATGAAGGCAACAGATGTGTAAAAGGGACGAGAACGATAAATTTGCACATTGGTAAAAATGCGGCTGTATTTCTATAATTTAGAGTACAGCCGCTTGTTTTATAGCGGAGGTACTCATTATGGGAAATGAAAACTATATCCAAAATCCAGAATTGCAAAATGAACAGATGAAAGATGAAAACGAAGTATTTAATTCATTTATCAATGTTATGGTGCAGATAGTTGAAAAATACGGAAAGACAGTTTTGCAAGAATTGGATTGTGCTGCGTAAGCTACGCAGCCTTACATATCACATTTCCCTATAAAATTATGGAGGTGGTACGATGAACAGAGAAGGAAAGAAATGTGTCCTGTATCCGAGAGTAAGTACCGAAATGCAGGTAGACGGATATAGCCTTGAAGGACAAAAAAACGGATTAAAACGATTTGCTGACCGAGAAGAAATGGAAATTGTCGGTATCTATGAGGATGCAGGTAAATCAGGAAAATCTATTGAAGGACGCCCTGCATTTAAGAAAATGCTTTCCGATATAAAAAACGGATTGGAGATAGACTATATTCTGGTTTATAAACTTTCCCGTTTCGGAAGAAATGCACGGATATTCTAAATTCATTAGAGTTTGTACAATCTTATGGAATAAATCTTATTTGTATTGAGGAAGGAATTGACTCGTCACAGACAAGTGGAAAACTTTTAATCTCTGTTTTGTCTGCGGTTGCAGAAATAGAAAGAGAAAATATCATTGAACAGACAATGAATGGACGGAGAGAAAAAGCACGACAAGGTGGGTGGAATGGTGGATTTGCACCATACGGATATTATCTGGAAGACAATCAGCTCTTGATAGAAGAAACGGAAGCTGAAGCAATCAGAATTATATTTGATAAATTTGCTAATTCTGATATAGGACTTGGCGGAGTAGCAAAATATCTTAATCTTCAAGGTATAAAGAAGATACCTCGTCAGAACGGCACATTGGAAACTTGAAGCAGTCATTTTATACGGTTGATATTAGATAATCCTGTTTATTGTGGAAAGATTGCTTATGGCAGAAGAACACGAGAAAAGGTAAAAGGTACAAAAAATGAATATAAGCAGGTTCATGCAGAGGATTACATTCTGGAAGATGGACAACATGAAGGAATTATCAGCGAGGAATTGTGGCAAAAGGTTCACGCAAAGCGTATGGCGACAGGAATTAAACAGCCATCCAAAATCGGTAAGGATAGGTCACACCTTTTGACGGGGATATTAAAGTGTCCCCTTTGTGGAAGTTCAATGTATACGAACAAACACGCTTGGACAAATAAAGACGGCACATACAAAGAGGTTTACTATTATATTTGCGGCAGAAATAAGCAGGAGCGAGGACATCATTGTGATTATAAAGCATCGCTAAGAAAAACAGATATTGAGCCGCTTGTAATTGAAGCTGTTAAGGAATTGGTAAGCGATAAGTATTTTGCAAAAGAGATTGAAAAGCGTATTGGCGTACAGACCGATACAACAGCTATTGATAATGAACTTGCCAATTACGAGAGTAAGCTGAAAGAAGTAGATTTGAATAAAGCCCGTCTGGAACGAGAGATTGATAATCTGCCTATTGATGCTCGTTTCAGAGAAAGGAAAATCCACGACATGACTTTAAGACTTGATGCCTTGTATGATACGATTGTAGAGTTGGAAGAACGGATTGAAGATGCAAAGCTGAGAAAAAGTTCTATCGAAATGGAAACAATCACTCTGGACAATATTTACAAGCTTATGCTGAATTTCGGAAAGCTCTATGATATAATAAGTGACGAGGAAAAGAAAAGCCTTATTACTTATCTTATAAAAGAAATTCAGATATATCCAAATGGGGAGTCAGAGCAGCCTTTGAAGTCGATAGAGTTTAATTTCCCAATATATCGGGATGGTCAAGAGGTAAGGCGGCTCTTGTGGGAAAAAGGTAATACCGTTGAGAGCGTAGTTCTGTTGACTAAGGTACACAAGTAAAAGTGTGAAAAAAGCTTGAAATAAGGGCTTTTTGAGATTTTTAGAATTAAAAATTAGACTGCGAAATTTGCCTGAAAAAGTGTATAAAACCTTGGTGTTTTTATAGTCGGATAGACAGGAATATTGAGAATAGGTTGGGCATACGAAAATAATGAATGGTAGGTGATTCTAATTGACATATGGAAAATCAATAGAGTTGTTTCTTGTAAATGGAATGGCTGACAGTTTGGTTACAGCAGAGTTATGATGTTAAACTGATTTTCGAATTTAAATCCGGCATGACTGTTGAACTCAAAAGATAATTGAATAGGAACTCTTACATCAACACCTTGCAGCAATGCAGGGTGTTTTTTCGTTCATAGAAAATTTACAATTTATTACCACATTTTATTGTATTACTACATTTGTTGTGTTAATATAATGCTACAAGGAGGAGTTGCTTATGGATACTTATAGCGTAAAAGAAATAGCCGGTATGCTTAATACAAATCCGGAAACCGTGAGAAGATGGATTCGCTCAGGTAAGCTTGAAGCAATTCAGGAATCAAGAAAAGGTGGAAATGTAGTTACAAAAGCAATGTTGGATGCTTTTCTTAAGAACTCTCCAAAGTATGTTGGTATTGCAACTGGATTATTAGCATCACCAGTTGGATTAACAACAGCTACTGCTGCGATTGTAGGAGGAATTCTTGCTCAACAGCTTATAAAGAATGATGAAATAAAAAATGCTCATGTAAATACATCAGAAATACGTAAGCTATTATTATCCAATATACAATCTTCTAAAGAAAATATCGCAAGAAAAAAGAAGAGTATTAGGCATCTTCAAGAAGAAATAGCAGAAGAACAGCTACGTATTACTGAAGCAGAAAAACTTATAAAAGGGCTTGATGAAAAAATTCGAGGTCAAGAGGAGGAATAATATGGCGCAAAATTGGGATTATGCAGAATTATCAAAAGCTGCAAAAGCAGCTGGAGGACCAGAGAAATATGTGGAAATGCTTGAATTAACAAGTAGAGATGCCGGAAAAATGGAGATGCTCCCTTGGATTGGAGCTGCTACTGTAGGAGCTTCGTTGGTGACTGCGGCTACCATTAAGGTTGTTGACTACTTTAAATCCAAAAAGAAGAAAAACGAAATAGAAATTGCAAAAGCAAAAGAAAAAATTATAAATGGTATTAAAGAATACGATGCTATGCATCTAGATGAAGAGGGAGGAACCCAAGATGAGTGAAAGATTTCCAGAAATCGATTGGTATTGTGACCGTTGTAATGCTTATTTGAATGACCAGCCGGGTTTTGATGATCATCACTATGTTTGGAAGTGTACAGAGTGTGGTCACAAAAATAGTATTTCCTCTGATGATATTTATGAATCAGAAGAAGATTTTAGAAACTTTAATAAGTAATTGAGGGAGATAAATACATGACTAGAGAAGAATTAAAAGAACAAATTGATGAGCTTATGCAACAGTATGCTAATGAAGAAATATATGCACAAAAAATGATGGAGTTAACCACATCTGCTCAAAACGAGGATTAACGATAGATTGTATCTTCTAAAATGGATTAAAAAACACAAAAGATAATTTATGAGGTATGCTGATGGAGTTGTTACTAAACAACATTTTAAATCTTACGGAAGAAGAAATTGATAATAGTAAAATTGAATTTAATATGCAAGCTGGAAGTGGTGGTCAGCTTTTTCTTGATAGATGGTTAAAGCATACGGATGAAGAAAAAGGAACTGGAACATGTAAGAACTGCTCTTACTGGGGATGGTATGGAAAACAGAGAAATTTCTATCCTGGACAATGGGTTTTTAGCTTTGCAAGAATGCAAGAGTATGAGTGGCTGCTTATATCTGCAGCAAAGATAATAAATACGCCTGCTAATGACTGGGCGAATGTTCAAGTATTAGAAGAATATGCACCTTTGTTTGGAAGACTGATTATCAAATGCAAAAAAGGAAATACATTCTCAAGATATGTATTTAATTTGCGTAAGTACCTCGAACAAACTGTTGTGAAGGAAATTCTGCCTTGTATTTATAGTGGTGAGAAATTTGAAGGCTATGATAGAGTACACTTGCCATTTCATAGATTGTCAGACATATTTAATGGTAGAATATTGCCTACCTATTATGAGGCATTAAAGAAGATAACTGGAGTATATTGTTTGACCGATACACATACTGGAAAATTATATATCGGATCTGCCACAGGAGAGGAAGGAGTTGCTCAAAGATGGGGTAATTATCTGGATTCAAAGCATGGTGGCAATAAGAAACTTATAGCACTCTACGAGCAAAAAGGCGAGGAGTATTTCGAGAAGTATTTTACATATACCTTGTTAGAATATTTTGGCCTTTCATATGATCCAATAAAGATTCTGGAAAGAGAGCAATATTGGAAAAGATGCTTTGATACCATCAAGAATGGATATAATGATAATTAGTGAAGGTGTAGCACTGAATGGAAAGAAAAGATGTTTATAATTTTGCCGTGAAGTGGAACGAGAAATGATATTTCTTTGCTTGGATTGGCCATATATTTCAGATGGAGATATTTCAATCATTAGGCATACGATGCAGCAGAGATACTTTCTATGCCCAACAGGAGTTGGTTCATTATTGTTCTTAATAGACTGGCTTAATTATGTAAAGATGAACAAGAAAAATAAGAGAATCCGTATATTGCCCTGTTCAATGAATAGGGCAACTCAGGGTTCTCACTGGCTCGATATCACTGGTATTTTAGGAAAAGATGCGTTCCACCATTTCCTTGTACAAGATGGGTTGAGTATGTTTTTTGTTGAACAACCGAGCCATGTGGAGACGGTGTGTCTCATTTCTAAGAAAGACCTAGTTTAAGCGGTTTTATGGGCACTTTTGAAGGAAACATATCTACAAAATTTTACTGAAAAATATGTGCGTGAAGTGAAAAATTCAATATGGGTGTAGTGAAAATAAACCTTTTGGCGTGGTTCGTATAGAGTAAGCTGAAAGGTTATTTTTATGGGATTTTGTACGCGAGTGGTAGTATTGGGCTGTACGCAGAAAGGTGTATAGGTTTAGATTGATTTTCAGCGTCTCTACGCTTATAATAAAAGTTAAGGTAAAATGTTGTATTTTATAACTTTATTGAGGTAAGAAAATATGGAGTTTATAACTATTAAAGAAGCAGCAGAGAAGTGGAATCTATCAGTCAGAAGAGTACAGACAAACTGCAACGAAGGAATGATGCCAGGAGTGATGAAATTCGGTAATAGTTGGGACATACCAAAGGATGCTAAAAAAACAGTAGATAAAAGAATTAAGTCTGGGAAGTATGTTAAGTCCTGATTTTTGGACACTTATTATGAGAGAATGGCAAAAAATAGATGATACTTTTACATTGATTTGAATGAGGATAATATGTAGTACAACTTTTATAATGTTTATATATTAGTGGGAAGGAGTGAGAACGTGAACATTTTTGACGAAGTGGATGAGAATTTATTTCGTCCATTAACTGGAACAAATAAAAGAAAATATGTTGATATTCTTGCTCTGATTTGGGACAAGTGTAAGCGTATGCCTATGTATGCAATAGAGAAAATTACCATATTTGATATGGTAGAGGACTATTTCTATGGCCTGGATGAACAGGTGGAGTTGGATGTCGAAGAGCAAGAAGAAACGGACGGAAACACAACAGATGTTCGTGTAATCGCTGGAGGCTTTGTGCGTAGGCTAAGAGATACTGGATGGCTTTCTGAAAAGGAAGGTGAATATGAGGAGGAATCCAAGCTTGCGATTAATTACAAGGTTGTGCCACTTCTTAAGTCATTTCAAGAGATTATTAGTCCAACGATTATTACATACAAGGGAAAGCTTTTTAAGATTTATTCAATGTTTGAACATATATCGGAGCAGGGGAGTCCTTATGAAGGAGTCTTGAAAGAAGCATCCGAAGATTTCGATAATTTGAACCAGGCGCTCAGAACTCTGGCTGCATCAATTGAGGATCATATTAACAATTTGACGCAAGGGAAAAAGCCAGAAGAAGTATTAGAATTCTTTGAGAAATACGAAGAGAAAATCGTTGTGGGTTCTTATCATAGATTTAAGACAAATGATAATCTGTTCTATTACAGAACAAGCCTTTATGAAAGCCTTGATAAATGTGAGGATATTTTATTTGATGCTCTTGTAACAGATTGTATGGATGTAGAACGAGTGGACATGCAGGAAGCAACTGTTAGAATCAAGGCGCTTATCACAAAGGTTCGAATGGACATTGAAGAGATGGAAGCAATTATGAGAACCATTGATGACAGGCATATAATTTATCGAACAAGAGCGGTTCAAAGAGCACAATTCCTACTTTTGTCTGATGGAAGTGTCAAGAGTAAGATTAATAATATCTTGCAATATTATGCAAGTCAGATAGATACGAAAGAAGATATATACGAAGAAGATAATACGTTATGTAGTGATGTATTTCAGGTGTTTGGACAGAACTATATAGATAGCGCATCGTTAGCAACTCCAGTTAAGAAAAGACGTCCGACACCAATCGAACTTATGACAGTTGTTGATGAACTCGATATGGAGCTTGTGGAAGAGAAAAATCGCAAGATGCTTGAATATATTAGAAATGCATTGACTTCTGAAAATGTTAATACATTTGCAAAAGATATATTACAGGGTAAAACAGCAGTTTCAATTAGTAGCGTATTTGATAATCATCCTGATACGCTGACGAAAGTAATTGGATTATACACTTACTCACAGACACCGGAGCGTGAGTATGAGATTAGGCTTAAGGACACATTTGTAGAATGCAATGGAGTACGTTTTAAAGAATTTATCGTAGAGGAAAGGAAGGGTTAAAAATGGCAATTGATATAAGAGAAGAAATCGCAAATTATTTGCTGAATAACTGCTTCCTGATTGGCAATGTAGATTCTACAAGAGAAAAGTATTACTATGTTATAAATCATGAAGAAAGCTTCAGACAGATCTTTCAGCCGATAGGGTATACATTGGTTGTTCATCGTAATTTAAGAGTGGTTCAACTTATTAATAACCATGGTACGGGCAGACTTGCATTGAAGAAGTATGAGAGTATTATGCTGCTTATTTTTAGGCTGATGTATGTAGAGAAAAGAGAGAGTCTGTCTACAAGCGAGGACAAGATTGTTGTTACGGTGGAAGAAATAAAAAATGAGTATGAAAAATTAAATCTTCCAAGAAAATTCGATAAAGTATTATTGGAGGATTCATTAAAAAATATAAAGAGATACAATTTGGTTCAGCCATTAGATAAACTGCAGGATATGGATGCGAAGATACAGATTTATTCTTCGGTTATGTTGGCAATGCCTGATACAACAATTACAAAAGCTTATGAGCAGACGAGTAAGCTTTTATCACAGTATGTAAATTTAGAGGAGGATGAAAGCGATGATTAGAATGACAAGACTCCATCTGATTAACTGGCATAATTTTCAGGATGACATAATTGATTTTAAGAACATCACATATCTATTGGGTGTAAATGCGGTTGGTAAAACTACAATTATGGACGCCATTAGGTATTGTCTTACTACAAATAAGGATTTTAATACTGCTGGAAATAAGAAAAGCGGTAGAACTCTGCTTGGGTCTGTCCATCAGAAACAGAGGGCAGAGGATAGCTATCTTCGTCCAGGACATACAGTATCTTATATAGGAATAGAGTTTTTGGATGAAAATATCAATAAGAATTTCGTAATTACTGTTCGTGTGGAATCTGAGACACCAAAGCAGGATTTGAAGGGTGTTTACCAAGATTGGTATGTAACAAAACCAGGCTTTACCCTTGAGGATATTCCATATTTTACTGAGATAAAGGGTGGGAAAAGACCTACTTCGAGAGAAACATTTAAACTGGATAATAAGGGAATGGATAGAGCATCTAATCAAGCAGATGCAAGGAGAAGAATTTGCCGTGTTCTAGGTATAGGCGAGGCTGATTCGCCAATTGGCAAGAAGTTTAACGAAGTCTTTCATATGGGTACAAGTCTTGAAGACATCAAAGATATTCGCGAATTTATATACACATACATTTTGCCTGAACCAGAAGTTGATATCGATTTCTTGCAGAAGGATATGAGAGAACTCGAACGATTGCAGGAGATTTTGCAGGAGGCTCAGGATAGAGAAGTATTACTTGCCGAGATAAATGAAAAGATTGTGGAGGCAAAGGCTCGTTTATCAAAAGTTAAGGTAAATGAAATCCTTGTGGCGTTTGCTAATTATCAAGGCAATGTGGAAGGTCAACAGGAGAAGAAACGTCTTGTTTTACAGTGGACAGAAAGTATAAGTGTCCTCTCAGATAAACTTACTGATTTATCAGACAAGGAAAAGAAGGCTACGGACTTGTTGTACGAAGCAAGAAAGGCAGCAGAGAACAATACTGATAACAGAGAGATGCTGTCCTTAGAGCAGGAAAATAAGGATAATGAAGCAGAACGTGAAAAACTCGTAAATGAAGCAGCGGTCTTTTCAGAGTTGCTATCAAAATTGTCGAAATTGCAACAGGAGTTAAATGATATTGGCTTTTCGTGCAATATGGAATTAGACGCACTTGGTCAAAATATTGCAGAGGAAGAAAAAATTTCAGTTCTGAAAGCTGCAACTGAAATCATGAATGGATTAGAAGAACTTATTAAGAATCATGATGCAGAAGTTAGAACAGAAATTAGCAGTCTCTCGAGAAAAGCAAAGGAACTTGAAAATAGAATAAAAAGTCTTGAATCCGGTGTTATGTGTTATCCGGAGGAGGCCACCTTTGTTAGAGATAAAATTAATGAAGTAATAGGAGAACAAAGCAAAAAAGAAGATGCACGCCTTCTCTGCGAACTTCTTTATATGACGGATGAAACTTGGCAGGATGCAGTTGAAAGTTATTTGAATACACAGAGATTTAACATCATTGTTGCTCCTGAAAACTATTTGATTGCAAAGAATGTATTTATTTCTCTGGGGGATAAAGTAAAAGGAATCGGTCTTATTGATACCAGAAAAATTGGTGATATCACTTATGGTGAATCTAACGAATCATTTCTTGGCGATAAAGTTGAGTCCGAGAATATTTATGCAAAAAGATATGCGAGATTCGTAATGCGTGATGTGGTGTGCTGTGATAGTTCGGATACGTTAGAGAGGTTTGGTAAAAGCATTACAAAGGATCGTTTAAGATTTCAGAATTTCTGTTTGCAGAGAATGGGAAAGAAAGAGCACTTTATTGGTGTTGATGCTATTGAAAAGCAACTTAAGGCAGCTAAGAAAGACCTTTCCGACCTGCAGAAATCATTAGGAAGAATAAATGATGATAAAAAGATCTTTGATGAGGTATATGCAGATTACACGAAATTTACAGCAGGAAACAATTTTACTTTGCTAGAGAAGTACTGTGATTCAGAAAGAAAAGCAAAGGAACTTGGTATTCGAATTTCGGAGATAAAAGAGAAAATTGCTGAATTTCAGGAGAATCCAATACTTCTTGCAATGTATGACAGAGTCAGTGAGTGCGAGCAAAATGTTAAGCAAATTAATGATGAAATAACAGATATAAAAGCAAAGAAAAAGAATTTTGAATCAAATATGGAGAAGGCTGAAAAAGAAATAGCTGAGTTAGAGACTACAGTTACCGCTCTTAAGGCTACATATGAGGATGCTCAGCGAGAATACCCTGAGTATGCAAGTGAAGTCGAAAAGAAATATCAAGATGAAAGAAAGACGAAGAAAGCGGCTGCTATAGCATATAACTTTGGTAATCGTGCTTCGCAGGATAGCATTGCTTTCCATAATTATATGAATCAGCAGTTGTTACCACTACAACAGAAATATACAGCGACCTATACATGCGATTACCCAGAAGGTATTGAAGGCACTACAAGGTATCAACAAGAGTACTTATCGCTTCAGAACATTGAATTGGAGCGCCATAAGGAAGAATTAGCCCAGGCGCAGATTAGATGTAAGGATCGTTTCAGCAAAGAAGTATTGTTTAGAATGAAGGATGATATTCTTCGTGCGAGACAGCAATTTAAGCAGATTAATCGCGTCATGGATGATGATAAAATGTCATATGGCGAGGAAAGATATCATTTCGGAATTGACAAGAGTAAGGATAAGGAACTTGCACTTTTTTATGACATTATAATGGATAAAGATAATCAACAGATAGATCAAGATAATGAAATTATGGCTTTTCTGGCTGAAGCCAATAAATCAGAAGTTTTTGAAAGTCAAATTGAAGATTTCATGAATCGAATTATGATGGATGTGGAAGAACATGCAAAGGAGAATTTGACTGGTCAGAAATCCAGTGCTAAGAGTATGGGAATGTATGTCGATTACCGTACATACTTAGACTATGACATTATTGTAAAGAATACAGTAACAGGACTCGAAGTGCCTCTCTCTAAAGTTAGTGGAGAAGGAAGCGGTGGAGAAAATCAGGCTCCATTTTATGTGGCTATCTGTGCATCACTCTTGCAGATTTATGAACAGAATCCTGATGGGTGCATGAGACTTATCTTACTCGATGAAGCATTTAATAATATGACAAGTGACAGAATTGAGCCAATGATGAATATGTTTAAGAAACTGAATCTTCAGCTAGTACTCATTGCTACTGCAGAGAAAGCGACATCTATCTTGCCGTATTGTGATATTACATATTCTATCGTGAAGTCAGGTAATAGAAATGCAATTGGTGTGTTTGAACGTGTTTAGAACTTTTTGAAAGGAAGCAGTTGAATGGATTACACAAAGGACATATTGAATCGATTATTAGATATGTATGAAAGAAGAGAAGCATTTAATCAAGATGCTTCAACTTTGCGTGCCATTCAGATTGAAGTTAAGAAGACCTATCCAGCATATGAAGATCGTTATAACCATGATGTATATAAAGATATCAATGTGGCAATTGAGAAATTGTCTTCACAGAATATGGTCATTTCAGAACAGAATAATTCTGGCAAGTATGAAAAAGTACGATTGAATGTGTTTATGGTAGAAGAAAGCTATAGATCACTTAAGCGTGTTAGTATTCCAGAACAGTGTGAAAAGGTACAGCATATTTTGGAAAAATATGAGAATGCAGAGTCGCTTATCATTCAGAATGTAATTCGAACATGGACGAAGCTGATAGCTGATTATAAGAAGCTACCATATGATTTAAAATATGCAAGCAAGAAAATAGATGATGTGCTTCGTGTACTAATCGCAATTACGAAACTTGATAAAGAAACTTATATCCGCAATTTTTCAACGGCGCTATTTAAGGATTCGAAGAAATTTCAAAAAGAATTTAAAAACATCATTGAATCGATATTGTTTGATTATACTGATGAAGTTTTGGAAAAAGATAAAATACTGGAATTCTATAACCTGTATGAGAATCCAACTTATGTCTTGATAAAAGGTAATGTGGTTATGCATTTTGAAACATCAGTGATCGATGTTTCAGAGATGCCAGATGGAATTGCGTTATCAAATGCTTCTTTGGAAAAAATAAAAAGAATTATTGTTAATGCAGACAAGGTTATTACAGTTGAGAACCTTACTACATATCACGATGCAGATGAGGATAATTCCATTCATATATACCTTGGTGGATACCATAATTATTCGAAGCAGATGCTACTGGGAAAGATATATTCGGATAATAAATCAAAAGCATATTTTCACATGGGTGATTTGGATGTGTATGGCTTTCTCATTTTGGAAAACTTGAAGGAGAAGACGGGTATTCCGTTTATGCCTCTTATGATGGATGTAAAGACGCTTGAACGGTTTTATAAAGCCGGAATGTACAAGGACTTAACAACTACAGATAAAAAAGTGATATTGGAAAAGAAGGATACAAAACTTATTGCATATACAGATGTGCTCATGTTTATGCTTGATAATAATTGTAAGGTTGAGCAGGAGTCTATTAAGGCAGTAGAGTTAATGGAATAGAAGACTTTTAAGTTAGAAGGAATTATAAGGGTTGATGATACACCAGTTCATAAAGCTGTCCGGGAGGCTTTAGTTAATTGGTTGGTGGATACAGACTATTTCTTGCCTTGTGGAGTTGTGATAAAGAAGGAAGAAGATAAGCTTGCTATTGAAAATCCTGGTAGTATCAGAACTGGTAAGAAACTACCTGTTGAGAGTTATGTGTATCAGTATTTGATGAAAGAGAATGAAGGTATTGTAGATGAGTATGATTTGCACCCATTTACTATGAAAGTTCAGGACATCGACAGAACCTTGGCAGATAAGGTGTTTGCGATTTGTGATTACTATTTGCAGGGAAAGACAAAAAGATATTCAAGACATATATACGATATTCATAAATTGCTTTCCAAAGTTCCGCTAGGAGAAACGTTCAAAGATTTGGTAAAGCAAGTTAGGGCAGCAAGGGCAGAAATGGACATATGTCCATCAGCCGCTAGTGGAGTTAATGTGCCAGAATTGTTGATGGAGATAATTGACAAAGAAATATACAAAGAAGACTACGCATCAATTACGACCTATTTTCAAAGAGAACCTATAAGTTATGGCGAGACAATAAAGTCGGTTGAGATTATTGCAATTTCTAGAAGTTGAAAGGTGTTTCAAGATGAGCAAATTGTTGGAGCATAGCTCTGTTGACTAAAGTACAGGAGTAAAAGTGTGAAAATTATTAAATTTGAAGAAATCTATCGTGATGATATGATTTTTATGGTTTTACAGGCAAAAGATGCTTTGGGGAGAAAACCTACTATATTTGAATCTATGCCCAATTAACAACCGTCAGGGAATTGTAATTGATGGTGAAGTTTCAAAGGTTATTTGCAAAGACTAATTTGAAAATTCTAGTTTATCTTTCGTTTGGAGGTGTTTATTTTGAACAATGTAATTAAAAAAATATGCTTGGTAATACTAGGGCTTCTGCAAGGGACGCTTGGTAGTTACTTAGCATTACTGGGGTGGGCGTTTGCGTTTCCTGAAACTTCTCCCGGCGCAAAAGATTATGTAGAGGATATGTCTTTTGTACCATTGGGATATTTTATTATGTTCGCATGGTTAGCCATAATGATAACCGCAATGATTCTGCTTCGAAAAAATAAGGCTAATTTTCTATCTTTTATATTACCTTGGTTTATGGGATTAGTTGCATGTTTGGTAGCAGTGTTTGTAATACTTTGATTTTAACGACTATGAAATCGGTATTTGTGGAACACCCTTATTTATTTTTGTAGGAGATATGACGATATACTATATATAGTAATGATTTGGTTTTAAACGGAGTTTTAGTTTATTTACAAGGAGGTTTTTGTATGTCGATGAATATTAGTGGATTAGGTAATGCCTATAGTGGTGTCAATACTAATAGCAAACAATATAAGGCTTTGAAAGAAAAAGGCTGGTTAGAAGGAGTAATTCAGAACGAAGCTATGATGTCACCAGAAGAAAAAATGATATATGAAACATTCGGTGGAAGAGATACTCTTATTAAGAATTTGATGAAACAATTTGATTCAGATGGTGATTTACTGAATGCAAATGGAGTGGCAGGAATGGATGTTACTGGCAAAGGTACATCGTGGCAGAAACTCACGAATGTAGCTGAGGAATATCGTCAAAAAATGTTTGATAATGTAAAGAAAGAATTTATTCAAGAAAATGGTGTTTCAAATGGTGATACAACTAAGCGTTCAGATATTTTCAAAGATTATCAATTAAGTGTGAATAAAGATAAACGTTTAAGTGGTACATGGACTTTAGAACAATATGAAGGACAGTATAGATCCGCTATGTATGCAGCAGTGAAAGCAGCTAATCCAAATTGGAAACCGGGACAAAAATTTGATACAAGTATTCTTGATAATGTCACAAGAGAATCAGTGGAAGCGACACTTGTCAAAAATGGTAATAGGCTAGTTCGTAATTCTATTGATGTATCAGTATAGAATACAACAACTTCAAGTTTGACGGACTAATGATATGAAAATACTAAAATGTCTATAAGATATTTAGGGATATATTAACTAAAATATCTTTTAGGGAGAAATGCAATGGTAAAAGAAATTAAAAGAGATTACTATTTAGAACAACTTATAAAGCGTGAAGGAAATGGTCTGATTAAAATTGTAACAGGGATAAGAAGATGTGGAAAATCATATTTATTGCGAACTCTGTTTAAAAATCATCTGCTTGAAAATGGAGTGGATGAAAAACATATCATTGAAATGGCATTCGATTTATTTGATAATATAGAATATCGAGATCCAAAGCGCTTTTATCCTTGGGCAAAGGAACAGATTCAAGATGACGAAAAATATTACTTTCTTTTATATGAAGTACAACTGCTGGATGAATTTGTGAGTGTGCTTAATGGATTAGCGGATAAGAAGAATTGCGATGTGTTTGTAACTGGAAGTAATGCGAGGCTTTTATCCAAAGATATAGCTACTGAATTTGGCGGCAGAGGGGATGAGGTTCATATGTACCCTTTGAGCTTTTCGGAATTTATGAGTTGTTATGATGGAAACAAATATGATGGATGGAACGAATATATTACTTATGGAGGTATTCCATTGGTAGTATTAGCTGAAACGGATGAGCAAAAAATGAATCTATTGGATCATCTGTTTCAGGAAACATATATCAGTGATATTGTGAAACGAAACAAAATCAGAAATGTTGGAGAAATGGAATCGCTGCTTGATGTTTTGGCATCTGCAATTGGTGCGTTGACAAATCCTAACAAACTTCAGAAAACATTTAAAAGTGTAAATAATTCGAAGATTACAGCAACAACGATTACGAAATATATTGAATATTTGGAGGATGCTTTTTTAATTGAAGAGGCGAACAGATATGATATTAAGGGAAAATCATATATTGGTACGCCATTGAAGTACTATTTTATGGATATGGGACTCAGAAATTCAAGAATTCATTATAGGCAAATGGAAGTTACACATTCTATGGAGAATGTAATTTACAATGAATTAAGAATGAGAGGCTTTCATGTGGATGTTGGCAATCTGACTGTTGTTGAAAAGGGGAAAGATGCAAAACCGGTAAAAAAGCAACTGGAAGTTGATTTTATCTGTAATAAGGGTTCTAAAAAATATTATATCCAGTCCGCGTATATGTTGGAGAGTGAAGCAAAAATGGAACAAGAGATTCGTCCTTTTTTGAAAATAAATGATTCGTTTAAGAAGATTGTAATTACATCCGATACACCAAAACCATTTTATAATGATCAGGGTATTTTAATTATGAATGTGTATGAATTTTTATTAAATACAAATTCGCTGGAATTATAAAAAGAGCGACAATCAACTGGAAGATGTCAAGATAAGCTAAGGCAGGCAGATATAAAGCAAAAACTGCTTCTGGACGAAAAGACTGCGTGTAATCTACCTGATATGTTTTTCTGTCAGAGGCAGTTGTTGCAAAATTTGCAACAACTGAATTTCTTTGTAATTCACCTTCTTCAAATATGTTTTTGATATGCCTTGAGATAGTAGATTTATCTCTTTGAAAAAGCCCTGCCATTTGCTCTAGTGACAGTCATACGGTATCTTCATCAAAGGCAGTTTCTATCTTGGTTAAGCCATCTTCGGTTGTGTACATAATTATGCTTGAATTTCCCATACAATTAGACCTCCTGTGTTGGTATATTATTTTTTTCGCCCTGCTCTTATGTACATTGTACTGGTTCTTACATTGTGGGGAGCAGAATTCCATGTTTGATCTTGTGGCGGTAAATGCCTTGCCGCAGTGTTTACATACTTATCGAAAGGGAAGAAGCAGGACAGATATCTTTCCGTCGAAATATTTTTTTCTCTGATGAAATGATTTTTCGGCAGATAGATTGCTTCATATGTAATAAAATCCTGTGTGGTGGGAAGTGCTGTCATAAATCCCAGCATACCGTACTCGGACACAAAGGCCATAATGGCTTCTTTTAATTCTGATTCACTTGCCTTGTTCATGGCAGTAGTACTGATATTGATTGCGGTCAGCACAAACTTCTCATAATCCTTTATAGGATTGTAGATGGATGGTTTCCGGCTTTGCCTGTTCTCTTGCAATCTTTCTCACTATAACACCAATCTTTTTTTATGAGGGCAAGTTTTTTTGAGAAATAGCTCGGTATAGTTACTTTAAATGGATAATTGACATTATGGTATATATGCCATATAATATTTACAAAGGAGATTATATGACAGAATTTAAACTGATAGCATATGAAAAAGAAAATGGAGAAGTTCCAGTAGAGGAATTTCTTGATTCTGTTAATTCTAAAATGCGAGCTAAGATATTTGGATTATTGGGGATTCTTCAAGAAAAGGGAAATATGCTTAGAGAACCTTACAGTAAACATCTGGATGACGGAATATTTGAATTGCGTTGCAAATTCGGAAGTGATATTACCAGAGTCTTATAATTTTTCTATTATGAGGGAAAAATAATACTGACGAACGGATTTGTTAAAAAACACAAAAAACTCCTAAAGAGGTGATTCAGATTGCAAAGGATAGAAGAAAAGATTTTATAGAAAGGGTGATGAAGGATGAGAACATTTGATGATATGCTTTCTAAGCAGTTAAAAGATGATGAGTTCAGAAAAGAATATGAAGCTATTCAGCCTGAGATGGATGTTATAAGAGCTATCGTGGATGCCCGTACTTCCCAGAATATGACACAGAAGGAACTTGCTGAACGTACTGGTATTAATCAGGCAGATATCAGCAAGCTTGAGAATGGAACACGAAATCCTTCTGTTAATTTGCTTAAAAGATTAGCGGATGGTATGGGAATGGCTCTTAAGATTGAGTTTGTACCTAAACAGAAAGCACTTTATCAGCTTATGAGCAAGCTGAATGAAGCAGAAATATCTATTCATGAGGAAGGAACCATATCAGCAGATGATTTAGAAAAAGAATTGTGTAGGAATGGACGGGAACAAGTCAAATGAGCCGTGCGAGGAATAAATGTAATTTGTTATCTTTTAGTACAATGCTATAAGCCTTAACCTTGTAAGCTGCGTTTACTATGTCGCTAGTGATAAGCAATATATTGGTGAATACTGTGAAATATTAGAAAGTTCAGATAAAGTCTTTATTGGCAATGATTTTCCGGATGAATTTGCTCATTCTAAGGCAACAGATAAAGCAGAATTTCCTGATTATAATAAATTCGAAATTATGTCCGACGGTATGGTGTACCTTTTTGTGTTTTTTGCCCAAGGGTGTAAAAAATGCTATTTGCACCTTCACATGTGCGTATGTTAATATAAACTGAAGGAGTGCATCTTGCTATGATCAGAGAATTACGAAAGACAGATATCAATATAGTTGCAGATATATGGTTGGATACCAATATAAAGGCCCATTATTTTATTTCTGCTCAATATTGTAAAGGATATAAGGAGCAAATTGCTTTTAAATGTATATCAAAAAAATATACCGGCCATATCTTTTTATCAGAGAGAAGGATTTGAGATTCAGTATAGCGGTCTGGATGAAGCTACCGGGGAAAAAGATTATGTAATGGTATGGCAGCAGAAATAGAAATTGATAATGGTATGAATACAAAGGATGATGAGCAAATATATGAAAAACAAAACTCTATATGTATCCGATTTGGACGGTACATTATTAAGAAATAACCAGACTACATCTGAATATACCAACGAGGTTATTAATTCCTTAACCGAAAAAGGCATAGTTTTTTCTTATGCGACAGCAAGGTCTATTTACACGTCCTCCAAAGTGACCAAAGGATTAGATGCTAAAATACCGGTAATTACATATAATGGTGCTTTTATTGTGGACAATTGTACGCATGAAGTACTGCATGCAACCTATTTTGACAGGAATGTGTATAATTTATTACGGGAAATGTTTTCAGAGGGAGTATATCCGATTGTATATTCAATAGTTGGCGGCAAAGAACGATTCTCATATTATCCCTCAAAAAGTTCAAAGACCATTTTGGATTTTGCTGCATCAAGAAATGATGAGAGAAAAAGAATTGTGGATTCGGAAGAAGAACTTGTGGCGGGTAATATTTTTTATATTACCTGTATTGAAACACCGGAAAAAATCAAACCGTTTTATGATAAATATAAAGACATATATCATTGCGTTTATCAGAGGGATATTTATTCTGATGAGCAATGGCTTGAAATTATGCCAAAAGATGTTACAAAGGCAAGCGCTGTTAAAAAACTTAAACAGATTACCAAAAGCGATTACGTTGTGGTATTTGGTGACGGAATAAATGATTTGGAAATGTTTGGAGCGGCTGATGAGTGCTACGCTATGGCCAATGCCGAACCTGAATTAAAAGCAATAGCTACAAAGATAATAGAGAGCAATGACAATGACGGAGTTGCCCATTGGTTAGCAGAAAAGGAGATTTGATGAGTAAAATGAAAAGTTGGAATGATGAACCGGCAATACAACAAAAAGAATATTCACAGGAAAAATATAATAAAAAGAAAAGAAAATCACTTAGGGTTGCAAAGTTATCCTGCTATTCAGCAGAACTGATGGTAGTTATTGGCTGGAATATGATGTTATCTCTTATTCTGTTTTTAGTGCTATGTTTAGGTACATCGGCACTTCCATATATAATGGATGTTAATATTGATTTCACACCTGAAACATTTTGGTGCAGAGGTGGTATATTTGTTAATCTATGCCTGGTATTGGCTGTTTTATTTAGCATTGCAGGATTTACGTATGCTATTAGCTATAAAGTAACAGAAGTTATGTGCATACATCTGGATGGTGGATTAGATGGAGCTATGGAAGTAAATGATGCTGCCATGAGAGCTAATCTGAAAGGACAGGCAGCAAAGGCAGCTGGATTGGCGTATGTCGATGCAAAAGCACTTGCAGGACCGGCGGGTATTTTGACCAGATACTGTATTCAAAATAACATAAAAATGTTAACGCCACGTTTCTTTAAGGTTTTGCACAGAACATTAGTCATTGTACAGATTCTTCTTGCATTTATCTGTATATTTGTATTGTTACATTAATTTTTTTTATGAACATAATATTAGGAGAAATTGTGAGAAAAATATGTTTAAGAATTTTTTGAAACTGTTATTATATGAAAGCATAATGATGATGGTGCTGACAATAGCTGCATGTATTGCTGTATTAATTCAGATGTTGTTTGGTGTAAAGACCGGTACAGACAGTTCATTTTTTTTTAGCAGTATCTATTATGATTATAATTTGTTAATGTACATATTGGGATTAGTAATCTACTTTTTTGTAATGATTACCATTATAAAGAAATTTGGTGGCAAGCTGGATCTTATTAAGAAGCTTGGAACTGCATATAAGGTAATGGCATGTATATATGACCTGATATGGGGATTTGCAATGTTTGCTTTTTTAGGTTTGCTTCATTTCCTTGTTTTAGGTATGACAATCAGCTATAAACCGGAAATACTTTGCTTGTTTTCTTTTGTGGGATTACCGGTTATCACTGCTTTAAGTATTGGCTTTGTTTTGATAAAATTATGCCTGAAAAAATAGAATAATAATATAAAATTAAACTCCGGTCATAACAGGTGACCGGAGCTTTTTATTTATAACGATTCTATGCCATTCCATTTGCTGTCTTGTATTTATAAAGCATTTCGGCATGATTCTGCTCTTCAATCTGGATATCAGCAAGTAATTTCCTTATATTGCTTTTACCGAATGCAAAAACATCACTATTGTATTCTCCTGATACCAGCTTTTCTGTTCCGATACAGTCTGTTGCAAGGAAAGCGTCATTCTGTTTGTCATCGGAGTTGGTCATATCGTTGTAGGTGGCTTTTGGTGAATAGTCCTTGCCGGCACTGTCGTTGCAGTCACAATCAGGAACGGTGCCGGAAAGAACCTGGCCTAAAGAATCATAGTGTTTCTGCTCCTGCTTATGAAGTTCTTTAAAAAGGGCTTTTAATTCCGGATCTTTTGCAAGGCCGGCATACTTTGCGTACTTTTCCATACAGCTTTTTTCTTGATTTCGTAAATCTTCAATTACAGAACGTTCTTTTTCTTTTAATACCATTGCGTTACATCCTTTCCATATAAGAGTGTTTATACAAAGGTAGTATTCCGGTTTTATTTTTTTGTATTCATAAAAAATTATTCAAAGACTTAATAAATGTATGTGGTGTGACGTGTTATTTTTGCATATAAGAGAGAATATACAGGTAAGAGCATGGTTGTTGTATGTAATTTCTATGGACAGACTATAGATATCCTTACGAAGCAAGAATTTATATGGAATAAACCATTGATATAAAATAGCTGTTATTGTAAAATATATTTATCTTTAGAAAAGAAGTGACGAGGAATGAAAAAAGGTAACAGTGATTTTATAAATAAACATAAAAAAGGCTGCATTAATGCAGCCTCTGTTTTAATGTTTATAATTATTGCAGGAATTGTTGTATGTATGACTTCTTGCGGTAAAAAGGACAGGCAGGAGGTGACTGAACCGTTAACAACGGAGACCGAACCTGCGACAACTGAGCATCCGACAACGGAGGCTCCCACAGAGGAAGCAGAAGAGGGCTATATTAATCCTTTTACCGGTGAAAAGACGGATACGGATTACTCAGGAACAAGACCTTATGCCATAATGCTTAACACAATAAGACAGGCACTGCCACAGAGTGGTAATTCAAAGGCTGACATGTATATAGAAATGACGGAAGAGGGCGGAATAACCAGAGTTCTCGGCTTTTACAACAGCCTTGAAGGAGTAGATAAAATCGGTACAATAAGGTCCACAAGGGAATATTTTTTATCCTGGGCTATGGGATTTGATGCAATCGTTGTTCATGCAGGCGGGGACCCATGGATATTCGATAAGATTAACAGGTCAGGCTATACCACACTTAATTGCGTAGGCAATGCGGGAATAGATGCGGGCTCCGCATTTTTCCGGGATGATTACAGGATGCATAACGTTGGACTGGAACATTCCTTATATACGACAGGGCCTAATCTGTTAAAAATTATTTCAGACAAAAATATAAATACGGCACACACAAGGAATGACTATACAAAATTTAATTTCGCAAAAGACGGAGAGGGTACACCTGACGGAGAAAGTGCGGTTAATGTTAAAGTAACTTTTTCCGGTTATAAGAATACAAGTTTTAAATATAATTCTGATGCAAATGACTATTCCGTGGATTTCTGGAACGAACCGTATATTGATGAGACTAACAGCGAAAATATAAGGGTAAGAAATGTAATTATTCTTCCTGTACCTAACTGGACGGAGAAAGATTCACAAGGAACCGTCCGCCAGAAATACAATATGGCAGGAGGTACCGGATATTATATCAGTGGTGGAAAATATATAAAGATTAACTGGACTAAGGGCGATTATAATGACGACAGCCAGTACGGTAATGCGTTTGTTATGACAACAATGGACGGCAAGCCGCTTGAAATCGCAAAGGGTAAGACATACATCTGTATGATGAATGAAAAATACGTGCCTGAAATAAATTAAGATGGGAGAAAGATAATGTTAAAGACAGAAAGCGTTACATTAGCAGTCAAAATCAAATCTAAGGAAATAACAGGAGACGAATATAATAGGGAATATCTGGTAACTATTACCAGAGCCGACGGAAGGGACATGGTGCTTAGTGTCAACCGGAGTACATACGACGAATGTAAAAAGGGAAGAAGAGCTATTTTTGACATTGATGTTGTAATGGAAAAGGATGGTGATATCAATAATTATATCAGGGAACAGACTTGTGTTACCGGAATAACATATTTAACAGAAGACCGGCTGTTTAATAAATTTTCCAAGATAAAGGATGAAAATTATACATGGCTCTCAAGGTATGCACCTCCGCTTAAAAAGAAGAATGACAGACCTGTTATTCTTTTAATGGGAATTGTATTTTTCGCTGCCGGTATTTTTGCTTTTACGTTTTTGCCACGGATAATTGTTAAAAATATTAATAAAGCAAAAATTTATAAGGATTATGTGCATACGGTAGGAGAGGATAATTATGACATTATCTACAAAAAGGACGAACCTGATAAAATATACGAGGCAGAATATGATACCATTACCAAAATGTATTTACCATCGGATTATGCGTACAGCATGATGGATTATGTGGGATATGTTTTAGTGAGTCTGGTAATAGGCATACCGTGTATAGCAGGGGGGTCGTTTTGCCTGATACAGGGAATCAGAGAAAATATGTGACATCTTATTAAAAATAAAGGCAGGGTACTTGACAGGGATACCATACTTACCGGAATCTGGGGATTTGATTACGACGGGGATACACATATTAAAGGAATAAGAAAAACGCTGAATGATAAAGGAAAGAACATTGTGACAAAGGTAAATGTCGGATATATGTTCGAGGAAAAATAAAACCGTATTCTGTTGAAATGAATCTTGAAGAATGATAATATTATATGCGAAATACAGGGAAGCAATCCCGGATAAATCGGAGATAATATGAATTTTTTGGAAGAAAGAATAGTGAAAGACGGAATAGTTAAGGAAGGGAATGTACTCAAAGTTGACAGCTTCTTAAATCATCAGATGGATATAACGCTATTTGATGAGATGGGTGCCGAATTTAAGAAGAGATTTGAAGGCAAGAATATCAATAAAATATTGACGGTGGAAGCATCAGGTATCGGAATTGCGTGTGTTGTTGCAATGCACTTTAACGTACCTGTTGTTTTTGCGAAAAAATCAAAAAGTATTAATATAGACGGTGATATGTATATTGCGGAGGTTGAGTCTTTTACCCATAAATGCAAGAATCAGGTTATTGTATCAAAGAAGTTTTTAAATGAAGACGACCATGTGCTTATAATTGATGATTTTCTTGCAAATGGCTGTGCATTACAGGGACTTATTTCAATTGTGAATCAGGCAGGAGGCACTGTTGAAGGAATCGGTATCGCAATCGAAAAAGGTTTTCAGGTCGGTGGTCAGATTATAAGAAATCTCGGATATCAGCTTGAATCTCTTGCTATTGTTGATTCAATGGATGCAACTACAGGAACAATTAACTTCAGGGAGCAGTAAGAGGAGAATACAATGGCTAAAGAAAAAAAGAATAAAGATACTGTCGAAGCGTTATATTCGCTTGACGGAAAGATTAATTTATTAAAGGCGTTTCCGTTTGGATTACAGCACATACTGGCGATGTTTGTTGCCAATATCACACCTATTATAATCGTTGCGGCTGCCTGTGGACTTGGGGCAAAGGACACGGCCATGATAATCCAGAGTGCAATGATTATAGCCGGAATAGGTACTTTTATACAGCTGTTCCCTATATGGAGAATAGGTTCAAGACTTCCTATAGTAATGGGAATCAGCTTTACGTTTGTATCCCTTGCCTGTACTTTAGGAGCACAGTACGGATACGGAACCCTGATGGGTGCAGTATTAATAGGCGGTATTGTGGAAGGACTTCTGGGACTTTTTGCAAAATACTGGATAAAAGTTATCTCGCCGATTGTAGCAGCAACGGTTGTTACGGCAATCGGATTTTCACTTCTTTCTGTTGGTGCGGCTTCCTTCGGAGGAGGAACGGGAGCAGCAGATTTTGGTTCTGCCAACAACTGGATACTTGGAATTGTAACCCTTGTAAGCTGCATTTTATTCAATATACTTGCAAAAGGCTATTTAAAACAGCTTTCTGTTTTATTCGGACTTGTTGTGGGATATATTGTGGCACTTTGTATGGAAATGGTGGATTTTTCAGCACTTCATGATGTTGATATTATCGCCCTGCCTCATTTTATGCCTTTTAAAATTGAATTTAATGCCAATGCAATATTTTCTTTTATACTTATTTTCCTGGTATCGGCAACGGAAACTATCGGTGATACCTCTGCACTTGCATCATCAGGACTTGGAAGGGATGTTACGGAAAAAGAAACCTCAGGTTCCATTGCCTGTGACGGTTTTGTAAGTGCACTCTCTTCAATTTTCGGATGTATGCCGATTACCTCTTTCAGCCAGAATGTAGGACTTGTTGCAATGACAAAGGTTGTAAACAGATATGCCATTTCTACAGGAGCGATAATCATGGTAGTGGCGGGATTTTTCCCGGCAGTAGGAAGTCTGCTTGCCACTTTGCCTAGTGCGGTGCTTGGTGGATGTACGATAATGATGTTTGGTACAATCGTTGTAAGCGGTGTCCAGATGATAGGAAAATGCGGGTATACACAGCGCAACATTACAATAGCAGCTCTTTCTCTCAGTATTGGATTAGGCTTTACGCAATGTCCTGATTTATTTAATATTTTTCCTGATATTGTAAGGTCCGTATTTGCTGAAAACTGTGTGGCACTTGTTTTTGTTACGGCAATATTGCTTAATATTATTCTTCCTAAAAGTATGGGAGAAGAGAAAGCACAGAAAAATAATTAAGGATAAGCTATGGAAGTTAAAGTTTATGACTATCTGCAGGAGGATGCAATGAATATCAGACGTAATGTTTTTATGTCCGAGCAGGGCTATAAAAACGAGTTTGATGAAATTGATGACAGGGCTTTACATATTGTTATATATAACAATGAAAAGCCTGTTGCCACATGCAGAATTTATAGAGAAGATAATACATATATTCTTGGAAGAATTGCGGTAGATAAATCATATCGTGGATTGCATCTTGGAACGGTTATTCTTGCAGAAGCGGAGAAAATCGTTTCGCAAAAGGGTGGTAAGGAGATAATTCTTCATGCCCAGTGCAGGGTCAGAGGCTTTTATGAAAATTCGGGATATGAGGGCTATGGTCCGATAGGAGAGGACGAAGGACACCCTCATATCTGGATGAGAAAGGTTATAAATCAATAATATTTCTAACCGTTGTGGGAATCCGGAATTCTCACAGCGGTTTTTTGATATAAAGATTACCTATAACAAATCATAAATTTTAAAGATTATACAATAAATGCCTTCTGTGATAATATTTTTACAGCTAATAATCCTAGTAAAATAGTAGGAATAAAACGGAGGACAAAATATGGCAAGAGGAATTAATACACGATGTTTACATTTAGAAGAACTTGAGGGAAAAGCAGATAACTACGGAGCAATAAGTTATCCGATATACCAGACTGCAACATATGCACATCCGGGAGTCGGTCAAAGTACGGGATATGACTACAGCAGACTACAGAATCCTACAAGGGAGGTGCTTGAAAAAACAGTAGCCAATCTTGAAAACGGAACTGAAGCATTTGCACTGACAACGGGAATGGCAGCCATTACGCTTACGATGGAACTCTTTAAACCGGGTGATAATATTATCGTTGAAGCTGATATTTACGGAGGAAGTACAAGGCTATTTGATAACGTATGCAGTAAAAATAATTATGAGATAACATATCTTGACTGCTCCCGTGAAAACATTGAAAGCAGGATAAAAGAAAATACAAAAGCCATATATATTGAAACTCCTACCAACCCTATGATGAGAGTATCCGACATTGCCAAAATATCGGAAATCGCAAAAAAGCATAATTGCCTGTTAATAGTGGATAATACATTTTTATCTCCTTATTTCCAGAATCCCCTTGATTTGGGAGCAGATATAGTAATCCATAGCGGAACTAAATTCCTTGGCGGACATAATGATACCCTTGCGGGATTTATAGTGACCAACAGGGAAGAGATAAGGGAAAGACTCAGATTCCTTATAAAAACAACAGGAGCAGGTCTTGCTCCTTTTGACAGCTGGCTTATTTTAAGAGGAATTAAAACCCTTGGAATTCGCATGAAAAGATCATCGGAAAATGCGGAAAGAATTGCACTCTGGCTTCAGAAACAGAGCATTGTAAAAGAAGTATTTTATCCGGGACTGCCTACACATCCGGGTTATGAAATATTAAAAAAACAGGCAAGAGGTTTTGGTTCAATGCTTACCTTTTACGTTGATACCAAGGAACATGCACTTAAGATACTTGAAGGTGTCAGAATGATTAAGTTTGCTGAAAGCCTCGGAGGGGTGGAAACACTCATAACGTATCCCACAACACAGACACACGCAGATGTCCCTGCAGGAGTAAGGGAAAAGAACGGAATAACCGAATGTACTTTAAGAATGTCTGTGGGAATAGAGGATTATGAAGACCTTATAAATGAACTTGAAGAAGTATTTAGAAAGGCTGGTGAATAATATGGCAGAAAGAAATCTTAATTTTGATGAGATAATAAACCGTAAAAATACGGATTGCCTTAAATATGATTTTGCAAAAAGAAGAGGCATGCCTGAAGATGTACTTCCGTTATGGATTGCGGATATGGATTTTAAAACTTCATCTTATGTGGAAGATGCGGTTATTGAAAGGGTAAAACACGGTATTTTCGGCTATAGCGAAACAGGAAAAGAATATTTTGAGGCTGTTGCAGGATGGATGAAAAGACATCATAACTGGGATGTGGAAGAAAGATGGATTATTAAGACACCGGGTGTAGTGTTTGCACTTGCAATGGCGGTTAAAGCATTTACAGAGCCGGGAGATGCCGTACTTATAGAGCAGCCTGTATATTATCCGTTTTCGGAGGTTATTAATGACAATGGCAGAAGAATTGTGAGCAACGACCTTGTACTTTCTGAAGACAACAGATATCACATAGACTTTGAAGATTTTGAAAAAAAGATAGTTGATAATAATGTAAAACTTTTTCTCCTCTGCAGTCCTCATAATCCGTCCGGCAGGGTATTTACCGGAGAGGAACTTTTAAAACTCGGAGATATCTGCCTTAAACATAATGTTATTGTTGTAAGTGATGAGATTCACAGTGATTTTGTGTTTGATGGCGAGCATACGGTATTCTGTAATGTTAAAAAAGAATTTGAAAATATATCCGTAATATGTACATCACCAAGCAAAACATTCAATCTTGCGGGAATGTTAATATCCAATATATTTATACCTGACAGGACACTCAGAAAAAAATTCAGACATCAGGTGGATGCGGCGGGAATAAGCCAGTTAAGTCCGTTAGGACATGCTGCGGTAAAGGCGGCCTATGTTAACGGGGAAGAATGGTATAACGGTGTTATTGAATATATCAGAAATAACAGGAAATATGTAAAAGAATATACGGAAAAAAACCTTCCGGGCGTAAAGGTCATTGATGGTGAGGGAACATATCTTACATGGCTTGATTTCAGGGAAACAGGCATAGATTATGAGGAACTTGACAGACGCATTATATACGAGGCAAAGTTATGGCTTGACAGTGGAAAAATATTCGGTGCGTCAGGTCAGGACTTTCAACGAATTAACCTTGCCGCACCGAGAAAAATAATAGAAGAGTGTATGGAAAGACTGAAAGGCGTTGTCAGTCGTTAGGAATGTCATGAAACCTTCCGGCAAGCTCTTCTGTCTTAACAACATTAATAAAGGCGTGAGGATCAACCGAATGTATTAATGGTATCAGTTCCCTCCTTGCGTCTGTATTAATTACGGAATATATCATTTCTTTTTCTTTTGCTTCATAACAGCCGATACCGTGGAAAAGAGTGGCATCATGGTTGGTGGTATCTTTTATAAGACGGTATATGTCATCGGCTTTGTCGGATATTATGAAAAGTGTTTCTTTCTGGTAGCGTTTGTAGAGCATCTGTATTATCTGAGTGCTGCAGAACTGGTAAATAATCGAATAAAGTGCGATTGACCAGCCGAACATTGCACCTGCAATCAGAAGAATTATAACGTTACCGAAAAGAATATAATTCCATGCGTCCATTCCCTTCTGCTGGGACATATAGATACTTATAAAATCGGTGCCGCCGGTGGTTGTGCCGACATTAAGGCATAATGCTATTGCAAAACCGTTAATAAGACCGCCGAAAATACTTATCAGAAGTACGTCGGTTGTAAATATATAATCAGGCAGTATATCTACAAATATACTAGATAAAAGGATGGTCAGTATGGAGTACAAAGTAAATTTTTTACCGATATATCTGAATCCTATATATACAGGAAAAAGATTTAGTAGTATATTAAATACTGAGTAGGGAACGGTAACATGGAAAATACTTTTTATTATATGCTGGAGCAGAAGGGATACTCCTGAAATTCCACCGGGAAGCAGGTCAGCGGATTTGGCAAAGCAGCAAAGATTCCACGCATACAGAAGTGATGCGATTATCACAATGATTATGCGGAAATACTGATAAAAGTGTGGATGTTTCCTTTCAATTGACTGGAACATAAAATGACCTACCTTTCTTTATTATTTTGTATTATTATAACATATAATGTGCCACATGAGAATAATGAAGGAACGTATTTATGTGGTTTATATTTGCAGTATTATTATTTTATGAAAAACAAGATAGACATTAAAAGAAGAGGTATATAAAATGGACATTCTGGAACTTGCAGATAAAATTATTAACGGAAAAAGACTTTGCAGAGAAGATAATACAGATTTCTTTGCATCCTGTGATCTTGAAAAATTATGTACGGGGGCCGATAGAATCCGTAAACATTATATGGGTGACAGAGTGGATATGTGTGCGGTAATAAGCGGTAAAGGCGGAAGATGCCCTGAAGACTGTAAATATTGTGCACAGTCGGTTTTTAATAAAACAGGGTGTGATGTATATGGTTTTATACCGGAAGAAGAGATTGTAAGAGCCTGCAAAGAAGATGAAAAAGAAGGAATCCACAGATTTTCCATTGTTACCGCAGGAAAAGCACTTACAGGCGAAGACTTTAAAAAGGCAGTACATGCTTATAAGACCATGAGTAAAGAATGTAACATAGGTTTATGTGCCTCAATGGGTTTTATAACGAAGGAACAGCTTGAAGAACTTAAAGAAGCAGGGGTTACATATTATCATCATAATATAGAAACCTCTGAAAGCTACTTTCCCAAAATATGTACAACCCATACATTTGGTGATAAGTTAAGGACACTTAAAAATGTAAAAGAAACGGGACTTAAAATCTGTTCAGGTGGAATAATCGGTATGGGCGAAACATTAAAAGATAGGATATCTATGGCATTTTCGCTGGCAGAAGCAGGCGCGGATTCAATTCCTGTCAATATTCTTATGCCTGTTAAAGGAACTCCGTTAGAAGCTGTTGAGACATTAAGCGAACCGGAGATATTAAGAACCATTGCAATGTTCAGATATGTTAATCCTGATGCGGATATCAGGGTGGCAGCAGGCAGAAAATTCTTTACAGAGGGTGGAAAAAAGGCATTTTTGTCGGGGGCTTCGGCAGTCATAACAGGCAATATGGTTACTACATCGGGAAGTACTACGGTATCCATGGACAAAAAGATGTTTGGAGAAATAGGAAGAATAATTTAGCCGGTATACATATTCTGTTTACCGTATGATACAAGAAAAATAATTTTTATCTTACAAAAAATTTACATAGATATATCAATAAAATTTACAAAATGCTGGTATACTAATTCCAAAAGTATATTGGATGAAAGCATTACCAATGGAAAGGACTTAATATGCGTATAGGAATGCTTACGAGCGGAGGAGACTGTCAATGTCTTAATGCTACAATGGAAGCAATTGCAAAGGTTTTATATAAAAAAAATAAAGATATTGAAATATACGGAATTCTTGACGGTTTCGCAGGACTTATTAACGGAAAATATAAGAAAATGGAAAAGGCAGATTTCGATAATATTCTTTTATCCGGGGGTACGATTCTCGGAACTTCAAGACAGCCTTTTAAGACCATAACCAAACCTGATGAAAACGGGCGTGATAGGGTTGAAATGATGGTTAAAAACTATGAAAAATGGAAGCTTGACGCGTTAATCGTGCTTGGAGGAAACGGAAGCCATAAGACTGCCAATCTTTTAAGCGAAAAGGGCCTTAATGTCGTGACCGCACCAAAAACAATTGACAATGATATATGGGGAACAGATGTTACATTTGGATTTGACAGTGCTGTTAAGGTTGCAACGGAAACTATGGATAATATAAAGACGACAGCTTCATCTCACGGCAGGATATTTGTTGTGGAAGTAATGGGGCATAAGACCGGCTGGGTAACCTTGTATTCAGGAATTGCAACAGGTGCTGACATAATACTTATCCCTGAAATTCCTTATGATATTAACAAAATAACATCATATATAGAAAAAAGCGATAAGAAATACCTTGTAATTGCTGCGGCAGAAGGAATAGTGGAAAAGGAATTTTCTTCCTTAAAAAATAAAGAAAGGCGAAAGCTTCTCAGTGAGAAAAATTTAAAATCACAGGTTGAGAAACTTGCACTTGATATCCAGACGGCAACAGATAAGGAAGTGCGTATTACAATACCGGGACATACACAAAGAGGCGGTTCACCTACCGCGAGGGACAGAATTGTGTCAATGCAGACAGGAACTGCGACGGCTTTGAACATCATTAATAAAAACTATGGTGTAATGGCTGCGGTTATAAACGGAAGAATTGTTAATGTGCCATTAAAAGAAGTAGCAGGTAAGTTAAAAGTTGTACCGGCTGATGCAGAAATAATTCTCCAGGCCAAGGAGATGGGAATTTGTTTTGGAGATTAAAAAAGATGAAAAAAGAAAACAAAATATATATGAACAGAGAGCTTTCCTGGCTCAAATTTAATGAACGTGTACTGGATGAAGCGAAGAGAGAAGGAGTGCCTCTTTGCGAGAGACTTACATTTTTGTCAATTTACCAGACTAATCTTGAGGAATTTTTCAGGGTAAGGGTCGGCTCACTTCAGGACCAGAATTTGATATGTCCAAATGACAAGGAAAATAAGACCAATATGACCCCTGCTGAGCAGATTAATGCAATTTTTTCAAGAGTAAGGGAACTTAACAGCAGAAAAGATGCAATATATGATGAACTTCAGAATCGTATTGCAGGGTATGGAATCAGATTCGTCTCATTTAAAGAACTTAATAAGGACGAAGAAAGTGCTCTGAAAAAGTATTTTAACAAGGAAGTTTTACCTTTACTTTCGATAATGATAGTTGCAAGAAAACAGCCGTTTCCGTTTTTAAGAGGACAGGAAATATATGCTGTTGCAAGTCTTGATAAAAAGAATGGTAAAGAACGCATAGGCATCATTCCGTGTAATATTGATATGGTACCGAGAATGATTGGGATAAAAGGAAAGAAAAATACATACATTTTGAGAGAAGAACTGATTCTTCACTATATGCCGACGGTTTTTAAGGGATATAAGATAAAAGAAAAATCGGTTATGAAAGTTACAAGAAATGCGGATATTGATGTTGTAAAAGTATATGATGAAGACCTTGATTACAGGGATCATATGGCTAAGCTGATTAAATTGCGTAAAAAACTTGCACCTGTATTAATTGAGCTTACAAGAGATATAGATGACGTAATGGTAAACCAGTTATGCGATTATCTGGAACTTGGAAAGGAAAATGTTATTTTTTCAAAGTCTCCGTTGGATTTTTCCTATGTATTTGATATACAGGATATTTTAAGAGACAGACAGGAACTTTTCTTTGAAAAACGTGTGCCGAAAGAACCCGCCTGCGTAGACGAAAACAGACCGATGATTCCACAGATTATTGAAAAAGACATGCTTTTATCTTATCCCTATGAAAGCATAAAACCTTTCTTAAGACTTCTTCATGAAGCAGCCAATGATAAGAATGTATTGTCAATAAGAATGACATTATACAGACTTGCCAAAAACTCAAAGATTGTTGAGGCACTTGTCGAAGCTGCCGAAAATGGAAAACAGGTTGAGGTTCTTGTTGAACTTAAAGCAAGATTCGATGAAGAAAATAACATAAGCTGGAGCCGTCAGTTAGAGGAAGCCGGCTGTCATGTTGTATACGGAATCGACGGACTTAAGGTTCATTCAAAACTCTGCCTTATAACTGTTAAGAGTGATGACGGAATACAGTATATAACCCAGATAGGCACAGGCAATTATAATGAGAAAACAGCGAGATTGTATACGGATTTGTCATTGATGACAGCAAATTATGAAATAGGTGATGAAGCAAGAAAAACTTTTCAGGAGATACTGATAGGCAATACCATTGACAGGACGCAACATCTTCTCGTGGCACCTAATTCTCTTCAGCAGCCGGTTATTGATATGATTGAGGACGAAATAGAATATGCGAAGAAAGGTGAACAATCATATATAGGAATTAAGGTTAATTCCCTTACTGATAAGAAGATTATGGACAAGCTTGTGGAGGCATCAAAAGCAGGCGTTCATATAGATATGGTAGTAAGAGGTATATGCTGCCTTATTCCCGGTGTTGAAGGGGAAACGGAGAATATACACATAAGAAGTATAGTAGGAAGGTACCTTGAACATTCAAGAATATATATTTTTGGAACAAAAGAAAGGGATAAAATATATATATCATCTGCGGATTTTATGACAAGAAATACTTTGAGAAGAGTTGAAGTGGCAGCTCCTGTGTATGATGAAGGACTGAAGGAACGTATAAGAAATATGTTTTCGATAATGCTCAAGGATAATGTACTTGCAAGAACGGCTTTACCTGACGGCAGATATGAAATTATTGATGATGGCAAAAAGAAACTTAATTCACAGGAATATTTTATAGAAGAAGCTTACAAATAGAAAATTCAGAAATTAAAGTATGGAGAACTCCGGAAAAATATGATATTATTACAGTATCAATTTTCCGGAGGTTTTTTATGGAAGCAATAGAATGTATCAAAACAAGACGTAGCATAAGAAAATATGAGGATAAGCCCGTTGACAGGTCATTAATCGAAGAAATTATCGAGATTGCAAGATTTGCACCAAGCTGGAAGAATTCACAGTCAGTAAGGTACATAGCAATTTATGATAATGATATCAGAAATAAGATTGCCGGCGAATGTATTATGGGACATGAAGGCAATAAGAATAACATACAGGGCGCACCTGTTCTGATGGTTGAATTAACTGTAAATAAGAGAGCCGGATATGAAAGAGACGGAAGCTATTCAACATCTAAAAAAGATCACTGGCAGTCGTTTGATGCGGGAATGGCAGCACAGGTATTTTGTCTTGCGGCACACGAAAAAGGACTCGGAACCGTTGTTATGGGTATTTACGATGAAGAAAAAGTAAAAGAAGTTCTTGGTATCGGCGAAGATAAGTCAGTATCGGCATTGATAGCATTAGGTTATCCTGCTGATGCACCTGCAGCACCAAAGAGAAAGGAAGTTGCAGATCTTCTTACTTTTATGTAGGATTAAAGTATAATATTAAGCAAAACAGAGAAGCATTCTGATTGTGCTTCTCTGTTTTTGTGCTTATTCTTATATATCGATATCTTTTTCCAGTGCTTTGGAAATATAGCTGGCAGAATCGGGATATACTTCATAACCTTTAGTTGAATCGGCTGATTTAACAAGGTATATGTGAAGATCCCCGGTGGTACCGTTATATGTGACCATCCATTTCAGGTTATGGTTCCATTTAGAAACAGGAATAACCTGGCCAAAATCTTCAAAAACCGCTTTCGCAAACGGATTCTGGCTTACATCATCGGCTGTTGTGCCGGAGTCCCATACGAAAGAGTAGTTGGATGGGGTATCTCCCGAATAAGTATAGTAGATGTCTGTGTCAGTGGATAATACTCTGTTGACGGATGCAGCAATCTCATGTGCGGAATTTGAATCCACGGAACGCTTTGACTTGCTTGTCTGTTTGACAAGAGTTGGGATAAGTATACCCATTAAAACAGCCATAATTGCAACTACAACAATAAGTTCCACCAATGAGAATCCGCAATTACTTCTGGTTGATTTCATACTAGTTGCCTCACCTCAATTCTTATTTTATATTTACATTCTATAACAACGTGACATTTTACACAATATCTTTTTGCATTATAAAAGAAAAAATGATATAGTTAACTAATCAGTTTTAAAGGAGAACAAAGATGTTAGAAAAGATAGGAGCTTTTTTGGATAAGGTTGATAATATTGTATGGGGTGCACCTCTTATTGTTCTGTTGCTCGCGGTGGGTTTGTTCCTTACAATAAGACTTAAAGGAATCCAGTTCAGAAAGCTGGGACACGGACTTAAAAATATGTTTTCAAAGGAAGGAGAAGGACACGGGGAAGTATCAAGTTTTGGCGCATTATGTACTGCACTTTCAGCTACAATAGGTACAGGTAATATTGTAGGTGTTGCAACGGCTATAGTGGCAGGCGGTCCGGGAGCGTTATTCTGGATGTGGGTTGCTGCACTTGTAGGTATGGCGACGAAATATGTTGAGTGTCTGCTTGCTGTTAAGTACAGGAAGGTATCTGATGATGGACATATTGTAGGCGGACCTTTTTACTACATAGAAAATGGTATGGGACCAAAGTGGAAATGGCTTGCCATGATATTTGCGGTATTCGGTGTAGGCGTAGGATTACTTGGAATAGGAACATTTACACAGATAAATGGTATTTCCAATGCGGTTAAGTCATTTTTTGATCCGTCAGAAAGCCATACTGTAAGTATATTCGGTACACAATATTCATGGGCAATAATAATTACTGCAATTGTGATAACATTATTTGTGGCACTGGTACTTATCGGAGGACTTAAGAGAATATCTTCTGTTGCACAGGTAATAGTTCCTTTTATGGCAATTATTTACGTTTTGCTTGCATTGATAGTCATTGTTTTGAATATTAAAGCAGTTCCGGGAGCATTTAAGTTAATTGTCAAAGGCGCATTTAATCCGTCTGCGGTTACAGGTGGTGCAATCGGTTCAATAATTGTAGTTATGCAAAAAGGTATTGCAAGAGGTGTTTTTTCTAATGAGGCAGGGCTTGGCAGTGCTCCTATTGCAGCAGCCGCTGCACAGACTAACGAGCCGGCAAAGCAGGGACTTGTATCAATGCTCGGAACATTTTTCGATACAATTATTATATGTACAATGACCGGTCTTACAATCGTAATTACCGGTTCATGGAATGTAGGACTTGATGGTTATGCTGTTACTGAACGGGCATTTGGACAGGGACTCCCATTCCCTGAACAGGTATCATCTTTTATATTGATGGTATGTCTTGTATTTTTTGCATTCACTACAATACTCGGTTGGAACTATTACAGTGAAAGATGTCTTGAGTATCTTACTAAAGGCAGATTACATATTGTAAAAGGATATAGGATATTATATATTACCTGCGTATTTTTCGGTCCATTTATGACAATTAAAGCAGTATGGACAATTGCCGATATATTTAACGGACTTATGGCAATCCCGAATCTGATAGCATTGGTAGCATTAAGTTCGGTTGCGGCATTTGAGACTAAGAAATATGTTGATAAATTAAATAATAAGAACAGTAAAAATGCACAAAAATTATAATGGGTGTTTTTAGTTATAATCACGAAAATTTATGTTAATAATTAAAATGACTGGAAATTTTTTTCAAAAATGGGTATTATTAATATAAATAGGAAGTGAATGATATGTTTCAAATTAATGATTTGGTTGTATATGGTAAGAATGGTGTATGTTCGGTTAAAGGGATAGGAACTTTGTCACTTATAAATAATGACAGGATATATTATACATTGGTACCCGTTTACAATAAAGAGGAAATAATATATGCCCCTGTTGAAAACGGCAGAATAGTAATGAGAGAGGTTATCTCCAGAGAAGATGCAAAGGAACTGATAGATATATTTCCTGATCTTGAAGAGACTGTTGTAGCAGATGAAAGAGACAGGGAAAACTGCTATAAGCAGACTTTGTTAGGATGTAATTGTGAAAAGCTTGCTTCAATGATTAAGACCATATATAACAGAAAATGTAAGAGAATAAGTGAAGGAAAGAAAGTTACTGTTGTTGATGAGAAATATTTCCGTCAGGCAGAAGAACAGCTTTTTGGCGAACTTGCTTTTGCACTTGATGTTGATAAGACAAAAATCAGCGAAATGATTTCAGAAAGGTTCTGACAGTTTAATACAAAGTAAAGAATAAGAGCTATGGTACGTTATGATGGGTACCATAGCTCAATTTTTTATACAGTTCCCGTGACTTTAAGAACGCTTACACCCGGAGTAAGAGTCCATATTCCTGTAGCAGGATTTTGTGTATAGGTTGCGGCAGGAACGGTTATCTGACCGGCTATGGTGTTAAATACACCGGTTGTAGTGTCATAGCTGTAATTTGTTCCTACCGTCCATGTAACATTATCGAATGTTACGGTAATAGGGTTAAGGATAGGATCAAATGTATCACTGATTACAACGTTATCACTGGCCTGTGCTGCTAAAGAGCCGGTATTCTGGATTACAAAAGTATAAGTCAGCTGACCATTTTCAACAACACTGTCGGGGCATACTGACTTGGAGATGCTTAAATTGGTTGCAGCTGCAGCAGTAATTGTGGCAGAAGCAGATAAATCGTTATATAAGGAATCTCCCGAAAGATTTGCAGTATTGGTTATTGTACTCAATGCCGTAGGATTTGCATAATCATTTACCTTTGTTTCGTATAACAGGGTTGTGTTGCCTCCTGCAGGTACGGAAAGACCTGCAACAGATAAGCCTCCTGCGATTGTAACAACAGGGGAAGCCTGACTCACCCCATTGATAAAATACTGGATGGTATCTTCAACGTATGTCAGCGGAACGAGTGTATTGGCATCAAGGGTATAAGCACCAAGGTCATCTTTAAGAGTAAGTCCCGTCAATGCTGCTGTGCCGGAATTAACTATATTGATAACATAGGTTACGTTGTCTCCCGGTTCGTAGTTGGAATTTAATGCAGTTTTTGTAATTGTAAGGACTTCAAGCAGCTCTCCGGTTACAACATTGGAATTTGCTGTTTTATTGTTGTAGGTTAACGTAGCCTGGTTGTAAAATATAGGCATGGAATGCTCCTTAAGATTTTTTAGTATAATATATGCTGGTATAAACAGGTTGTTAAATTAAAAATAAAAAAATTAGCACTCACCTATTGACAGTGCTAATTAAACGTGATACTATACCAACATAGAAATTGTTCTACAACATATAGAACACTAGAAAGGAAGTGTTGTTATGAATATTCAGAAATTTACTCAGAAATCAGTTGAAGCAGTACAGGAATGTGAGAAGCTTGCGTATGAATTTTCTAATTCAGAGATAGACAACGAACATCTTGCATATGCCCTTGTCAGAATTGAAGATAGTCTTATACTTAGTCTGATCCGTAAAATGGATATAGATGAGAAAGCGTATATTGCAGATTGTGAAAAGATTGTAGATAAGAAGCCTAAGGTATCAGGAGATGTCCAGATAAGGATAAGCCAGGCTCTTAATAAGGTTCTCCTTTGCGCGGAAGACGAAGCTAAGGCAATGGGTGACAATTTCGTATCTGTAGAACACCTTTTCCTTACTTTGATTAAGTATCCTAATAATGAGGTAGCCCGGTTATTTGCAAAATATAATATTACAAGAGAGCGTGTGCTTCAGGTTTTACAGGGTATAAGAGGCGATAAGTCAGTAACAACGGATAATCCGGAAGCAACTTATGAAACCCTTGAAAAATACGGTGTGGACCTTGTGGAAAAGGCAAAAAAACAGGAAATGGATCCTGTAATAGGCCGTGATAATGAGATTAGAAATGTGATAAGAATTCTTTCTCGAAAGACTAAGAATAATCCTGTACTTATAGGTGAACCCGGTGTAGGTAAAACAGCCGTTGTTGAAGGACTTGCACAGCGAATTGTAAGAGGCGATGTTCCGGACGGACTTAAAGACAAGACTGTGTTTTCCCTTGATATGGGAGCCCTTGTTGCAGGTGCCAAGTATAGAGGTGAATTTGAGGAAAGGCTTAAATCCGTTCTTGATGAAGTAAAGAAGAGTGACGGTCAGATTATCCTGTTTATAGATGAACTTCATACAATAGTCGGTGCAGGTAAGACAGACGGTGCAATGGATGCGGGCAATATGCTTAAGCCAATGCTTGCAAGAGGTGAGCTTCATTGTATAGGTGCTACAACACTTGACGAATACAGGATGTATATAGAAAAAGACCCTGCACTTGAAAGACGTTTCCAGCCTGTAACGGTTGACGAACCAACAGTAGAAGATACTATATCAATCTTAAGAGGTATCAAGGAAAGGTATGAGGTATATCATGGTGTAAAGATAGCCGATAATGCACTTGTGGCAGCGGCCGTACTTTCACACAGATATATTTCTGACAGATTCCTGCCTGATAAAGCTATTGACCTTGTTGATGAAGCATGTGCACTTATTAAAACAGAGCTTGATTCCATGCCTGCCGAACTTGATGAATTATCAAGAAAGGTAATGCAGCTTGAAATTGAAGAGGCAGCACTAAAGAAAGAAACAGATGAAATCAGTAAAAAGAGACTTCTTGAGTTACAGGAAGAACTTGCCGAAAACAAAGAAAAACTTGATGCAGGCAAGGCAAAATGGGAAAGCGAGAAGTCATCTGTTGATAAGTTGAGCAAGATCCGTGAAGAGATTGAAAGTGTCAACGGACAGATTCAGCAGGCACAGAGAGAATATAATCTTGAAAAAGCTGCAGAACTCCAGTATGGCAAACTCCCTGCTTTACAGAAACAACTGGCAGAGGAAGAAAAGATTGTCAAAGAAAGAGAACTTACTCTTGTGCATGAGTGTGTAACTGAAGATGAAATCGGTAAGATTGTATCAAAATGGACAGGAATTCCAGTTACAAGACTTAATGAAAGCGAACGTAATAAGACTCTTAATCTGGGAGATGAACTCCATAAGAGAGTTGTTGGACAGGATGAGGCTGTAAGAAAAGTTACGGAAGCTATTATGAGGTCCAAAGCGGGAATTAAGGATCCTGGCAAGCCAATCGGTTCATTCCTGTTCCTCGGACCTACCGGTGTAGGTAAAACAGAACTTGCAAAGACTCTTGCAGCCAGCCTTTTTGATGATGAAAATAATATTGTCAGAATTGATATGAGTGAGTACATGGAGAAATATTCAGTGTCAAGACTCATCGGTGCGCCTCCGGGATATGTAGGCTATGAGGAAGGCGGCCAGCTTACGGAAGCAGTAAGAAGAAAACCTTACTCAGTTGTTCTTTTTGATGAAATTGAAAAAGCACATCCTGATGTATTCAACGTACTTTTACAGGTACTTGATGACGGACGTGTAACCGATTCAAAAGGACGTACCGTAGATTTTAAGAATACCATTATTATCCTGACATCTAACTTAGGTTCACAGTACCTCCTTGATGGTATTGGTGAAAACGGTGAGATTAAGCCTGAATGTGAAAAACTTGTTATGAATGATTTAAGAGCATCATTCAGACCTGAATTTCTTAACAGGCTTGATGAAATAATAATGTTTAAGCCATTGACAAAAGACAATATAGGTAACATTATTAATCTTCTTATGAAAGAACTTAATGCACGTCTTGAAGATAAAGAAATAACAGTAAAACTTTCTGACAGTGCCAAAGCAGGAATAATAGCGGGAGGTTATGACCCTGTATACGGAGCAAGACCTCTTAAACGTTATCTGCAAAAGACAGTAGAAACCCTTTGCGCTAAATTAATTCTTGCGAATTCCGTAGCACCGGGAGATACAATTCTCATCGATGATACGGGAAATGGACTGACAGCTGTCAGACAAACTGATTAATGGCCTTGTTATATATATAACCGGCTGATTTAAGTTTTGAAGTGATTAAAGCCTTGTCGACTTCGTATTTATCACAGAAGCCGTCAAGGCTTTTACATTCGTCACGAAGTTTGGTATTTATATAGCTTAATAATATAATTGGATCTTCCGGAAGGTTCATCTGCAATTCTCCTTAACATTATGTTTTATAATAATGTATCATTCCGGCTTTTTTTTTACAAGTCTGTATGTTATAATTCAGGGAGCCGGAGGTAAAGATATGGATAAAAACAAGAAAGTTTCTTTTGATATAATAGTATATTCAATGATGATTGTGGCTGTAATATATGCCATTGTCCAATCGCTATCGGGACATAATAATGAAATTTATTATAAGCTGATACTTGGAATATGGATTCTTTTAGCTGTGGTTTTAAGCGATTTTGTTGAACCTATGATTAACAGGACATTTGAAGAGTTTTCAGGAAGACAGATGTACAGATATATGGCATATGCGATTACGGATGCGGCATCATATATGGCTGTGTACATATTTGTAATTAATGTGGGAATTTATAAAGAACCGTTCCATTACATATTTCTTGCTGCCGGGGTACTGCTTTTTATTCTCAAATTCATACTGTATAAGAAGTTTGAAAAGAAGGATAACAGGGAAAACCGGATAGATGAGATACTTAAAAAGGAACGTGAAGAAGAGGAAGGACTGCGCAAAGCACGATTTGAATGTGAAAAAGAAGATGACGATGTGGAAGTTGACACACTGGATGATGAGGATATTTTGAAAGTTTTTAAGTCTCATGACAGAAAAGGCGGCATATAAATTAATAAAAAGTATTTTTTGGTTATTATGAAAAAATTCTGTATGGTATTGCTTATACTTGCGTGTCTTATAGCATTTCTTTTTGTATGTGGGACCATTGATAAAGAAACGGAAACTAAAATGAAATCCGTTTCGGTATATGATGAAAAAACAGTAGCTGTTACATTTGATGACGGACCGGGAGCAGAAAGCACAATGATGCTTCTGGACGGCCTTAAAGAAAGGAATGTAAGGGCTGCTTTTTTTCTTGTAGGTGAAAATATTAAGGGACACGAAGACATTGTTAAAAGGATGCATGATGAGGGCCACATTATAGGAAATCATACATATACCCATGTTATTCTAACAAAGATTCCACAGGAAAAAGCACTGGAGGAGATATACAATACCAATAAAATTATAGAGGAAATAACGGGTGAAAAGGTAAAATATATAAGACCGCCATGCGGCGAGTGGAATAATGATATGTTTTTTCAAGTGGATTTGCAGCCGGTTTTCTGGAATGTTGACCCGCTTGACTGGAAAAGAAAAGACGTAGGCGGAATAGTTGAGGATGTAGTTAAGAATGTAAGATCCGGAGATATTATACTTTTACATGACATATACGATACGTCTGTGGCAGCTGCACTTGAAATTATTGACAGACTTAAGGATAAAGGATTTGTTTTTGTAACGGTAGATGAAATATTAATTTCATGATATAATTAAGTGTTGAGGTGAACAAAAATGGATTTGTTTGATTATATGAGAGAAAATAATATGACAAAGGAAGAACCTCTTGCGTCAAGGATGAGACCTAAAACGCTTGATGAGGTTATGGGCCAGAAGCATATTATCGGAAAAGATAAACTGTTATACAGAGCCATTAAGGCTGATAAATTAAGTTCCATAATATTTTATGGACCTCCGGGAACCGGAAAGACAACGCTTGCAAAGGTTATTGCGAATACCACAAGCGCAAGTTTCAGGCAGATAAATGCCACGGTTGCAGGAAAAAAGGATATGGAAGATGTGGTAAACGGAGCAAAGGACATCATGGCTTCCATGGGTCAGAGGACCATATTGTTTGTGGATGAGATACACCGTTTTAATAAAGGACAGCAGGATTACCTTCTTCCTTATGTGGAAGACGGAACAATTATACTTATCGGAGCAACTACGGAAAATCCTTATTTTGAAGTCAATAAGGCTTTGATATCAAGGTCTGTTGTTTTTGAGCTTAAGCCGTTAGAAAAGGAAGATATATTGTCAATTATCAAGACAGCCGTTTATGATACCAAAAGAGGTATGGGTAATTACAATGCGGTAATTGATGATGATGCAGCTGAATTTCTTGCGGATATGTCAAATGGAGATGCAAGAAATGCACTTAATGCCGTTGAACTCGGAATAATGACAACAGATGCGGGAAATGACGGCATTATCCATATAACTCTGGATGTGGCATCGCAATGTATACAAAAAAGAGTCTTAAGATATGATAAAGACGGAGATAATCATTATGATACCATATCTGCATTTATTAAAAGTATGAGAGGGTCAGACCCGGATGCGGCACTTTATTATCTTGCCAGAATGATTTATGCAGGAGAAGACCCTAAGTTTATAGCAAGAAGAATATGTATATGTGCCAGTGAAGATGTGGGCAATGCCGATCCTTGTGCGATACAGGTGGCGGTATCCGCATTTCTGGCGGTGGAAAGAATCGGAATGCCTGAGTCACAGATAATACTGGCACAGGCATGTACCTATGTTGCAACAGCACCTAAGAGCAATACGGCATATCGCGGAATTGACCTTGCAATGGATTATGTGGCAAAACATAGGACTGCACAGGTTCCTCCGTATCTGCAGGATGCCCACTATAAAGATGCGGCAAAACTTGACAGGGGGACAGGTTATCTGTATGCTCATGATTATAAAAACCATTATGTAAAGCAGCAGTATCTTCCCGATGAGGTTGTGGGAAATACTTTTTATTATCCGTCTGATAACGGATATGAAGAAACAATTAAAAAACACCTCTACAGGATTAGAAAAGAAGCAGAGGAAGATAATGAGGAATAAGAATGGAAGAAAGCATTGTTAGAAAGAAAAAAAAGAAAACAGGTACAGCAAAAAAAGTCAGAACTATAATAGGGAGAATATTTGCTGTTATAGGAACAACCCTGGGAATGATGATTTTATGCATATATCTTATAATGGTGGTGTGTACCCATGGACCTTCCAAAGTAGCAAGGGATTTATTTGTATTGTCTGTAAGAGAATCAAGCGCAGGCGGTTTTTTAGCTAATATGGTTGTCAGCAAATCGACCATAAGAAAAATTGAAGAAGGGAATAAAGTGGCAGATACAAACGATACAACAGATACGTCACTCATTGTCTTTGATAAAAAAAATAATCAGAATGCTGTTACGGATGACCTTGATAAAAGTGGACATACCCCATATCTTGAAAAAGACGGACTGCTTTTTTATGAAGTATCGGGCTCTACATTTGCGGGAACAATGGTAGTAGTTACCGATCCGTCAAGAGTATTTGTGGGAACTTCCGGAGATTATAAAGGAGAAGCAGGAATTAATGTGCCCGCCATATGCGATAAATACGGAGCGACACTTGCCATTAATGCAGGTGGTTTTGAAGATATAGGCGGTGTGGGAAACGGAGGAACTCCTCTTGGAATTGTTATGTCTGAAGGACAGTTAAAATACGGAAATGTCAATTCAAGTTATGACCTTATAGGATTTGATAACAACAATGTGTTTGTAATAGGACAGATGACCGGACAACAGGCAATTGACCGCGGTATCAGGGATGCTGTTTCTTTTGGACCGTTTCTTATCCTTAACGGAACACCCCTTGAGGTATCGGGAATGGGCGGCGGACTTAATCCGCGAACAGCAATAGGACAGAGAGCCGATGGTGCTGTGTTACTGCTCATAATTGACGGAAGACAGACTCACAGCCTTGGTGCATCAATGAATGACCTTATAAATGTAATGCTGGATTTTGGTGCGGTTAATGCGGCTAATCTTGACGGCGGCGGTTCCACAGTGCTTTATTATGACGGTGAAATCAAAAACAAGATTTCTTCCATATACGGCGCAAGAGGAGTACCTACAGCCATAGTAGTAAAGTAACCGGATTCGGAGGCATAATATAATATGAGTACAGGCAAAAAGAAAAAAATAAGTGCAGGAAAAAGAAAATTCAGAAGATTTCTTCGTATATATGCTTCAATACTTGGTATTGCAACTATTGTTGTATGCATTATAGTCTGGGGCAGACTCAAAAATTATCAGGAAAGCTATGATAATTCAAAATCAAAGCACAGTCCTGACAAATTTATGAATGAATTTGTAGATAATCTTGATTATGAAAAAATTCTGGGATATGTGAAGAATTACGGAATTAACGTTGAAACAGGAATTAATCCGAAAGAAAATCATGCGGCATATTTTGCAGCCTGCGTTGCGGCGGACGGTGCAAAGTATGATAAAAATGATAAATATACATCGGTTATGCCGGTGTATGATGTATATGCCGGAGATACAAGGATTGCTGTTTTATCACTCAAGGCTGATGGCAAAAGCGACAGTTTCGGATTCCATGACTGGAAAATAAGAGATATGGCATTTGACACCAATGAAATAGATTATAAGACAACCACCGTGACCGTAAACGAAGGTATGGTGCTTAAATATAACGGACAGGCAGTAGGTGACGAATATAAAATTGATTCAACGGATAATGATGCGATAAGAGCTAAGGCAAGGGCACTTGGAGCAAGTGTTCCGGCTGTTGAGACTTATGTCATAAAAGATACGTTCGGCAGCAGGAATATAACAGCAACAGATAGTAACGGAAATTCCTATACGGCTTTTGTTGAGGGAAACACGTACGATTTTACAGGCTCAAAGGGCACAAAAGCACCGGAAGACATAGAACAGAGAGTTTTTGATACCATTGATTCATATATTCTTACAATATATAACCATAAGTCATTTGACGAAACAGCAACATATATTGAGTACAATTCGGACGCATACAGGCTTATAAAAGATGTTCTCGCATCTGTTATATGGGGATGGACTCCTGATACCGTTGACATACTGGAACAGAGCGTGACGGATTATGTTGCATACGGCGACAATCTGTTCTCATGCAGTTATTATGGAAAAATATATAAGTATGAAGAAGGCAAGTCAGAATCCGGAGAAGAGACATTTAATTACAGACTTATCTTCAAAAAACATGACGGAAAATGGTATTTGAATTATTTTATAATTGTATAAAACACTTGTTTAATGTATAATATAATGGATTATATTTTAGTGGTGGGTACGCATGAAAGAGAAAATCAACAGATACGCCAGAGGGGTATTTGAGTTTGATCCCCAGAAGGTTGTTACAGATGAAAATAATATATTTGCAATAGTTGATAAAAATAAAGAATTCAAGGGAACTTTCTGCATTTACGAGGAAAAAGGAAGGGAACTTAAAGGTCTGGTATATAGTGGCGACGACAGGGTAAGGATAGCTGAGTGTTCATTTATCGGAAGCAGGGTTAATATTGACTATTGTGTTGAAAGTGCGGACTCGGATGACGGCGAAGTAATTGATAACTGCTTTTATATTGTAAGTAACGGCGGTGAACTTACAATACCATATTCATTCAGGATAGAAGCCGGATGTTACGAAGCAGGAGATTTTGAAATCAGAAATCTTGACCAGTTTGCAAGACTGGCACAGGATGATAATGAGGAAGCAATAACACTGTTTGAGGCAGATGATTTCAGAGATATATTTCTTATGAAAGATCTGTCTCTTTGTTGTGTTTATGATAATTTTGAAAAAGGCATTGATGTAAGAAATAACATAGAAGAGTTTCTTATAGCAGCAGGGAAGAAAAAAAGACCGGATATTACACTATCATGTTATAACAGGGAATACAGGGACATAGAAGAGAATTTTAAGGATACCGTTGTCATTGAAAAGGATACATGGGGATATACCAACGTTAAAGTGAATGTTGATGCTCCGTTTATAAGGATTGAAAGAAAAAATATTGAATCCGATGTATTTACAGGCAGCAAATATGAATTTTCTTATGTCATTGATGCATCAAAACTTCACGGGGGCAATAATTACGGCAGAATAACCTTTGAGACAATCAATAAATCTATGACACTTACAATTGTGGCATCAAAGCCGTTTACAAAGCCTAGAACAAGAGCCAAAGAGCATAAACTTATATATGACCTTATTACCCTTTACATAAGATTCAGGACAAGGGCTGTTCATGTGAGTGAGTGGATCCGCGAATCAGGTATTGTAATAGAAGCCTTGCTTTCAATAGATGAGGACAACGTATTTTATAAACTTGCAAAGGCACAATTATATATTGCAGAGAAAAAGGATGATAAAGCAAAAGCAATAATAGATAGCGTCAAAGACGATATTGCGGCTGAAAATGAAAAAGAATACATACTTTACTGCTATTTTATTTATGTAAATACTCTGTATAACAGGGACTGGGCATATTCAAAAAGAGCATCTTCAATGATAAAAGAATGTTACGATAAATATGATGACTGGAGAATATTATGGACTCTTTTGTTTATCGATGAAGAACTGGAGAGCAATCCAAGCCTTAAATTACTCAGAATGAAAGAACAGTTTAACAGGGATTGTAAAAGTCCTGTAATGTATCTTGAAGCGTGCAGGACATTTAACCAGAATCCGGGACTTTTAAGGGTTTTAAACAACTTTGAAGTGAACGTATTATTATTTGGGGCAAAGAATAAGTTCCTTGAGGATAAACTTACGGACCGGGTTTTATCACTTGTAACGGCTATCCGTAATAAGACTCCGCAAATTGTAAAACTAATGCTTCTTATATGGGAGAATGATACTTCAAATCAGGTACTTGAATGTCTTTGCAGGACACTTGTAAGGAACAATTATGTGGGAGAAAAGTATCTTCCGATATATAAAGCCGGAATAGAAGCCGATATAAAAATCACACAGCTTTTTGAATATTATATGGCAAGCAGAAACCAGACGGATATGTCGCCTCTGCCTAAAATGGTCACAATGTATTTTGGATATAATAATGATCTTGATTACATAAAGAAATCATATCTATATGCGGATATAATTAATAACAAAACGGATAATCCACAGACCTACAGGACATATCTGCCCCAGATGGAATTATTCTTAAAAGAACAGCTTATGGCAGGGAATATTAATGACAATCTTGTGGTCATATATAGGGATTTACTTAAACCTGACATGATTAATAAGGATAATGCCGCAGCAGTTGCAAAACTTTTCCATATAAGGCGTGTGACCGTTAATAATAAGAATTATGCCAAGGTAATTGTAAGGCATAAGGAAATAAAAGGAGAAACGGAATTTCCGGTATTGAAAAACACGGCCTTTATACAGACATATACCGATAATGTATCTATTTCATTTGTAAGTAACAGAGGAAACAGATTTAACGGCGGGAAAGATTATACCATAACAACACTATTTGATGATGAAAGTATTGTAAAGAGATGTCTTGAACTCAATACGGATATGGAAAACGTCATGATAGGATATTGCGACAGAATGTTAAAATATCCTAAACAGTCAGTGGATTCCATTGAAAAAATCAAAGAGACAATAAGTTATGGATGCATAAGTGAACCATATCGCAAAAAACTGATAAGCCGCGTGATTGAATACTATTATGATGGTTTTGACGCAGACGGTTTTGAAAGTTTTATTAAAACCATAGACGAGAGTAATTTATCCGGTAAAGATGCGGTAAGAATTATGGAAATAAGAATTATCATGGGTGAATATGATAAAGCATACGCACTATTAAAAAATCATTCAGCCATGAATATTGTTCCTAAGCGTCTTATGAAAATGTGCTCTAAGAAGATTTCCTGCGTAGAAGAAGAGAAAAAGAGACTTGTTGAGATTGCATACATTGCTTTTTCACAGGGAGCCTATGACGATAATATACTTAAATATCTTATTGCATACTATAATGGAGCAACGGATAAGATGGTTGAGATATGGAAAGCAGCAGGAGAAATTGAAGAAGATACGTTTGAGTTTGAAGAACGTATTCTGGCACAGATGATGTTTACCGGAAAAATAACAGATATTTCAACCCATATTTTTTCACATTACTGCAGCAGAGGACCGAAGGACAGAATTGTTAAGGCATATCTTTCCCTTAATTCGTATCTGTATTTTGTAAAAGAGTGCAGTATGCCTGAGGAGCTTTTTGAACTTATAGAAGCCTGGTTTGAGAATGAAAAGAGTCTTTCCGATGTATGTAAGATGGCATTGCTCAAGTATTACTCATCACAGGAAAAGCTTACCGAATACAGAAAAGAGCTTGCATCCGTAAATCTTTATTACCTTGCCAGAAAAGGAATTGTATTTCCTTTTTACCAGAGTTTTGAAAAATGGATACATCTTCCTTATGACATTTCGGACAGAACCATGATTGAATATAAGGCGGACCCGAAAAGCCGTGTTGTCATACATTATATGTATGAAAGCAAAGAACATAAGAAAAAATATGTTGCGGAAGATATGAAGCAGGTGTATGAAGGCATATTTGTAAAGCAATTTGTTTTGTTTTATGGTGAGACAATGCAATACTACATTTCCGAGGAAACAGACGGAAAGAAGAATGTAACGGACAGCGTTACCATTTCAAATAACTGTATAAGACCTTTGAAATCGGAAGGCCGGTATGAGATGCTTAATGACATTATTGCAAGCCAGGATACTCACGAACCGGAAGCCCTCAAGATTCTTGTACATTCGTATGCGGTTAATAATGCAGTTACGGAACAGATGTTTACTATGTTGTAAGTTTGGAGATAAAGGATGAATATTAAGAAGCCTGTATATGTAGGAATTGATTTTGGAAATGAATATTCACAGGTAAGTTATTACAGCGATAAGGAAAAGGAACCGGTCTCACTCGGACTTTCAGGCCCTGAAAACGGATACTATATACCTACGGTTATCAGTAAAGCAGTGGGAAAAAGCCAATGGTTTGCAGGGGATGAAGCGAAAAACAGTACAATGCTTATGGATACGGTTATTGTAGATAATCTTGTAGTGAAAGCTATGGACAGAAATCCGGTTATGGTTGACGACGAGAGTTATATGCCTGCTGAACTTATAAGTATATTTTTAAATGAGATTGTCCAGGCGGTAAAAATAGCAGCGGGAGTTCAGGATATTGCGAAGATATGCATTACATTGGATAACTTTAAGATATCCTTGTTAAACGTCCTTTCAGAAGCTTTAAACAGATTAAACATTCCAAAAGATGATATTATATTTTCAAGTCATACAGAGAGTTTTGTTTATTATGCGATGAACCAGAAACAGGAACTCTGGACCAATGATGTTGCATTATTTGATTATGGAGATAATGGACTGGTTTACAAGCTTATGAGCATTATTCCATTCAGGGGACAGAATCTTATAATGACAAAGGATGAAGATTTTTCATCAGAAGTTCCTTACAGTCTCTCAGAGAATAAAACAGCCTGTGAATATCTTGACGGTAAGCTATCGGAGATAGCGTCAGGACTGTTTTTTAAGAAAACAATTTCATCAGTATATCTTACGGGAAAAGGCTTTGGGGACAGTTTTAATGCACCTGATTTTTTCAAGGTTATATGTGACAGAAAAAGAGCATTTTCAGGGCAGAATCTCTACGTTAAAGGAGCCTGTTATCAGGCAGTTGGAACGACAGAAGGGTCAATGCTTAAGAATTATGTTTTGTGCTGTAACGAGAGAATAACAACGGGTATAGAATTAAAGATTATAGAGAGAGGAAAAGAAAAGATATTAAGGCTTGTAAAACCGGGTGTAAACTGGTATGGGGCCGATTGTTCATTTAATCTTATTGTTGATGAGGCAAAAGAACTTGAAATGTTTTTATCACCGGTTGACACAGTGGAAAAACAGCTTGTAAAAATTCCTCTTACGGATTTTCCGGAAAGACCAAGGAAAACTACACTTATTAATTTTAAAATTTCATTTACAAGTGACAAAAGATGTTACGTTATGGTTATAGATAAAGGATTTGGAGAGTTTTTCCCGGGAAGCGGAAGAATCATTAATGAAGAGATAATGTTATAGGAGCAGTTGTATGGCAGGTGTGATTTTATCAAGAAGTAAATATGCGGAAAAACCGTATTATATTACCAATATGTCAATAAATATATACTCACTGGAAGAATTATGTTATTACATATATAATAATATTTATCTAATAGGAACAGACCTTGTTGATGACGGACTTATTTCGTATATTGATAACGAACTTGAAGAACCGGAGCTTGCGAAACAGCTTCAGTTCCTTGTATCAGAGGAAGCCGGGCTGTCAGAGATTGTGATGACGATTCTTCACTATGTGGATTATTATGATAACGATGAAATAGAAGAACTGAAAGAAATAATTGACGGGCTTGATAAACAGAATGCTACAGAACGCCTGAAATTAAGAGCTGATAATTTTCTTAACAGCAGAAGATATGACAGTGCCATAAGAAATTACGAACTTATAGTATATGGCAGAAAAGATGAATCACTTCCTGTAGATTTTTACGGTAATGTATGGCATAACATGGGAATTGCTTATGTGAGGATGTTTTTTTTCAGGGAAGCCGAGGTGTGTTTTAAGACGGCTTATGAAATTAATAAAAACATAAGTTCTCTAAAGTCATCGGTTGTAGCAAAGGTCCTTGGCGAAAACGGCAATATGGAATTTGATGATGAAATGTCCTATGTGACTGCCAAGGAAGTTGAGACCATAATGGATCATATAGATGAGGAAGTCTCTTATGTTCCTTTGCTTAACGCAATTAAATTAAGGGAGGAAGGCAGAATGACAGAATATAATGATGCTGTAAATGAAGTAATTGATAACTGGAAAAACGAATACAGAAATTATATGAAATAGATATTGATGGTGTAGGGATATGTCACTTTTTAAGAAAAAAAACAAAAAGAAAAAACCACAGTTCTATGATGAGAATCTGAATATAGAACTTGAGTATGAAGATTTAAAGAAAAATTCAGGCGAAGACAGGGAATTTAAGAATATAGAGGATATGCAGCATGTGCGGATCCAATGTGAGCAGATCGCTGAGTCATCAAAATATATTGCCGAACTAAAAAAAGAAAGCCTTGAGGTTCAGAAATATATAGATGATATACAAAATATTGAGAATTGCCCCGAAAATTTAAGAAAAAAAATAACTGATATAGCCGAAAAGACAGAAAAACTTGAAAAAAAGTGTTATGACATACATTCAAGGGAACAGAATCTTTCAAGGGAAAGAACAGCAATGTTTGTACGTTATGAAAACGAATTTCCAAAGGCACTTGTTAATCTGCAGAATGATGAGAAATACTTTCAGGCAGTAAAACATGATATGCGTATGCTTGAAGCAGAAAAGATATCTTTGAAAGAGGATATGAAGATGTATCAGGACAGGACAGGTAAAGTCAAAAACGGAGCTGTCATCTTTCTGTTTGTGATACTTGTTATTTTTGTTTTGTTTTTCGTATCGGGACAGCTTAACAACGCAGGCGGAAGAAATCTGTTTTTTGCCGTGCTCTTTTGTTCAATGTTGCTGGTAGCCATTATTTTTCTTGTGCAGAGAAATTCACTTTACCAGTTCAGGTTATGTGATAAGAAAATGGCGAGGGCAGTTACGCTTCTTAATAAAACAAAGATTAAATACGTTAATATAGCAGGAAGTGTTGATTACCAGTATGAGAAATACGGTGTCAAAAATTCATATCAGTTAAGCCGTGAGTACGAAGCCTTTCTTAATGATAAAAAAAATTCTGAAAAGTATCGCGAATCTTTAAAAGAATCGGATGAAAGCAGGGCTTTGTTAAGGAAGACATTGGAAAAAATTAATCTTAGCAATGCTGATTTATGGGAAAACCAGTATATGATGCTTGCTGATGAAGAAGAATTGTTAAAAACTAAAAATCGTATGGAATCAAGGTATGAAAAATTAAAAGAACAGATAAAATATAATCTGGAAAGAATAGATAAATCAAAGAAATATATTCTGGAATTTGTAAAAAAACATCCCGATAAGAGTGATGTAATTATGGAAATGGTGGATTCCTACGAATTATAAAGCATTTATTATAATTTTTAGGTTGATTTTTTTGCCTGCAAAAATTATTATATGCTTTAGTATGTATTTATAATAAGAGATAACCTGAAGAGGAAATGGAGATTTTATGAAAGAATTAGAAAAAAATTACAATCCTGCTGAAATTGAGAGCAGATTATATGAAAAATGGGAAAATAAAAAGTATTTCCATGCAGAGGTGGACAGAAGCAAAAAGCCTTTCACAATAGTTATGCCGCCTCCAAATATTACGGGACAGCTTCATATGGGACACGCGCTCGATAACACACTTCAGGATATTCTTATCCGTTTCAAGAGAATGCAGGGATACTCCGCATTATGGGTTCCCGGAACAGATCATGCTTCAATTGCAACAGAAGCTAAAGTTGTAGAAAAAATTGCAAAAGAAGGTCTTACAAAGGAATCCCTTGGCAGGGAAAAATTCCTTGACAGGGTATGGGACTGGAAAAAAGAATACGGCGGAAGAATAGTAAAACAGCTTAAGAAAATAGGTTCGTCAGCCGATTGGGACAGAGAACGTTTTACAATGGATGAAGGCTGCAACAAGGCTGTTAAAGAAGTATTTGTTAACCTATATAACAAGGGTCTTATATACAGAGGCGAAAGAATAATTAACTGGTGTCCATGCTGCCTTACGTCAATTTCTGATGCAGAGGTGGAATATGAAGACCAGGCAGGATCTTTCTGGCATTTAAGATATCCTCTTTCAGACGGAAGCGGATATATAGAAATGGCAACAACAAGACCGGAAACAATGCTTGGAGATACAGCGGTAGCTGTTAATCCTAATGATGAAAGATATAAAGATTACGTAGGAAAGACAGTAATTCTTCCAATCGTACACAGGGAAATTCCTATCATTGCTGATGAATATGTAGATATGGAATTCGGCACAGGCGTAGTTAAGATTACACCTGCCCATGACCCTAATGATTTTGAAGTAGGATTAAGACATCACCTTCCTGTAATAAATGTTCTGACAGAAGATGCAAAGATTGTTGATGAGTATGAAAAGTATGCGGGCCTTGACAGATATGAAGCAAGAAAAGCTATTGTTGCAGACCTTGAGGCAGAGGGAGCTCTTGTTAAGATAGAACCACATGACCATAATGTAGGAACATGCTACAGATGTCATACAACGGTAGAACCAAGAGTATCAAAACAGTGGTTTGTCAAGATGGAGGAACTTGCAGGTCCTGCAATTGAAGCCGTTAAATCAGGAAAGACCAGATTCGTTCCTGAGCATTTTGACAAGACATATTATCACTGGCTTGAAAATATCAAGGACTGGTGTATTTCAAGACAGTTATGGTGGGGTCACAGAATACCTGCATTTTACTGCGATTGCTGTAATGAAGTAGTTGTTACCAAAGAAAATAAAGCGGTATGCCCAAAATGCGGCAAGGAAATGAGACAGGACCCGGATACGCTTGATACATGGTTTTCTTCGGCATTGTGGCCATTCTCTACACTTGGCTGGCCTGATAAGACAGAGGAGCTTGATTATTTCTATCCTACAAGTACGCTTGTTACAGGATATGACATTATCTTTTTCTGGGTAATCAGAATGATGTTCTCAGGAATTGAGCATACGGGCAAGGCTCCGTTTAACACAATTCTTATCCACGGACTTGTAAGAGACTCACAGGGACGTAAGATGAGTAAATCCCTTGGAAATGGTATTGATCCACTTGAAGTAATCGACAAATACGGCGCAGACGCATTAAGACTTACACTTATTACAGGCAATGCACCCGGTAACGATATGCGTTTCTATTGGGAAAGAGTAGAGTCAAGCCGTAACTTTGCAAATAAAGTATGGAATGCTTCAAGATTTATCATGATGAATCTTGATAAGGCAGAAGTAAGGGATGTAGATGTAACAGAGCTTACTGATGCAGACAAGTGGATATTATCTAAGGTAAACACTCTTGCAAAAGATGTAACAGATAATATGGAAAATTATGACCTTGGTGTTGCGGTTCAGAAAATATATGATTTTATCTGGGAAGAATTCTGCGACTGGTATATCGAAATGGTTAAGCCACGTCTCTGGAATGATGATGACACAACCAAGGCAGCAGCTCTTTATACCCTTAAGACTGTACTTATCAACTCACTTAAACTTCTTCATCCATATATGCCATTCATTACAGAAGAAATATTCTGTAATCTTTCTGACGAGGAATCAATCATGATTTCAAAGTGGCCTGAATATAAAGAAGAATGGAACTTTGCAAAAGAAGAAAAGGCAGTTGAGACAATTAAAGAGGCAGTAAGAGGAATAAGAAATTCAAGAACCGGAATGAATGTACCACCAAGCAGAAAAGCTAAGGTATTTGTCGTTTCGGATGACGAACAGGTAAGAGATATATTTGAGAAAGGTAAAGTATTCTTTACAACACTTGCTTATGCCTCAGAGGTAGTAATCCAGAGTGATAAGAGCGGTATAGATGAGGATGCGGTAGCGGTTCTTATCCCTAATGCAACCGTTTATATGCCATTTTCAGATCTTGTAGATATAGACAAAGAAATAGAGAGACTTAAGAACGAAGAGAAGAAACTTGAAGGTGAGCTTAAACGTGTAAACGGCATGCTCAGCAATGAAAAGTTTATATCGAAAGCACCTGAAGCAAAGATTAATGAAGAAAAAGAAAAACTTTCAAAATATACTATTATGATGGAACAGGTTAAGGAAAGATTGAAGACTCTTCAGAAATAATAAGGCAGGATATTTATGAAAATCAGCGTAATTTTGCCTTCGCTTAATCCGGATGAGAAGCTTATGCTTGTTGTGAACGGATTAATAAAAGAAGGATTTGAAGATATTATTATTGTAAATGACGGCAGTGACGAGGCTCATATGCAGCCTTTCAAAGAGGCATCCACACACAAAGAGGTAACCATACTTATCCATGAAGTTAATAAAGGCAAGGGAAGAGCTCTTAAGACCGCTTATGAGTATTGTATTGCCAACAGACCTGATATTGAAGGCGTGGTTACCGTTGATGGTGATAATCAGCACAGACCGGAGGATATCAGGAAATGTTGTGAAAAAATGATTGAAAATCCGGATTGTGTTGTTCTTGGATGCAGGGATTTTTCAGAAAAAAATGTTCCGGCAAAAAGCAGGTTCGGTAATAATGTTACAAAGGGTGTATTCAGATTTGCCTGCGGAATCAAAATATCCGATACCCAGACAGGTCTTAGGGCTATACCCGCAAAATACCTTGATTTTATGAGCAGAATTAAAGGCGAACGCTTTGAGTACGAGACAAGGGTTCTTCTTGAAATGAAAAGACATCATATAGATTTTATTGAACAGAAAATAGAGACTGTTTATATAGAAGAAAATGCATCGACCCATTTCAGACCTGTCAAGGATTCAATAATAATATATGGAGTAATACTAAAATACATAATCGGTTCGTTACTCTCATTTATTATAGATATGGGATTATTTACCGCATTGCAGTTTATTTTTGGAAAACATATTTCCAAATCGGTCACAATCCTTGTGGCAACTGTCGGGGCAAGAATAATATCGTCACTGTTTAATTATTTTTACAATCGTAATGCAGTATTTGAATCCGATGAAAAAGTAGGAAAAACAATGGGCAGATATTACATTCTGTGTGTCTGCCAGATGGGCGTTTCTTACGGACTTGTGGATTTGCTGTCCTATGTGTCACATGCGTCAAAAATTATTACATCAGTAATAAAGCTTCTTGTGGATATATGCTTATTTATTTTAAGTTTTCAGATTCAGAGAAGATGGGTATTTAATAAGAAAAAGGAGAATTTCAATGAATAAAAATGAAACAACCGGAAAAAAGGTAGGCAGGATTATAGGCCGTGTGATGGCAACTATAGGCACTACCCTGGCTGCAATTTTTATTGCTTTATATTCCATGTTATGGATATTCTGCCATGGCCCCTCAAAATCGGCACGAAATTTGTTTGTAAGTACCATTCTTGAAACAGGTGCACTTAAATTCCTTGCAGGCTGGTATTTCGATAAGGATGAAATACTTGAAATAACATCCAAAAATAATATGAAACCTAATACCGATAATGTTAATACTGATCTTATTGATATTCCAGACAAAGATGATGATAAAAATCAGGATGACGAAGAAGAAGGTTTTGATGAAAACGGTATTAAGATAGTCGAAATTTCAGGAAGATCATATTACGGTAAGCTTATGATGATTAAAGATCCGTCAAAAGTCAGTGTTGCTACTATATACCCATGGTCGGACGATAATAAGAGCAAGTATGGTGTTACACTTGGTGAACTTGTTACCAATGCAGGAGCAATAGCAGGAATTAACGGCGGTGAATACTGCTCCGACGGTAACTGGGGTGGAAGACCTAAGGGACTTGTTGTAAGCAACGGAGAGCTCCAGTACAACTCGCCTCAATGGGGAGATGTAATGGTTGGGTTTAATGAAGATAATATTCTTGTGATTAAGGACCTTAACGGAATGTCTGTTGGCCAGATTGAAGAAATGGTTAAGACTGAACGGATAAGAGACTGTGTAAGTTTTAAAGATATAGATGACGGTGATTCCAACCACTTTACCAAGCTTATTATTAACGGTGTTGCCACAGAGATAAACGGAAGCGGAAGCGGTGCCAATCCAAGAACCTGTATAGGCCAGAGAGCGGATGGAACAGTTCTTATGTTTGTTACAGACGGAAGAGGTGCTTCAGGCCATATCGGGGCAACAGCAGCTGACCTTATAAGTGTTATGAAGGAATACGGTGCAGTGAATGCAGCTAATATTGACGGAGGTAGTTCTTCATCAATGTATTATAAGGGAGATTACGAAATGACAAGTGTTACACTTTATTATTCAACATCTTCATGGAAGCTGCCTACAGGATTTGTAGTTAAGTAAGGAGGCCATATATGGAAAAAGAAGTAAGCAGGAAAAAACACAGAAAAAGAAGCCGTTTCTGGTTTGGTTACAGAATATACCTTATTGTACTTGCCGTTTTACTTGTTATTATGTGGTTTGCCGTATGGAATACAATGAAAAAATATGAAGCGGCACAGCCGGATAAAGTTATAGACAACATAGTAAACAAAATAGAGTCGGGTAATATTAATGATTTAAAAATATCATCATCTAAAAAGAGTAAATTTGAACCTGATGCAGATCCGATAGCAGAGCTTAAGGAAAAGGTAAACGGAAGAAAACTGTCATATAAACTTTCAACTGAAAGCTATGATTCACTGGCTCCTATATATGATATAATGGCAGAAGAAGAAAAAATTGCCACAGTGTCGCTTAATTCGGTAAAGGAATATAAGAAAATGGCGATACTTGTATTGTCTGACTGGGAGATAAGTTCAGTGACGCTTGCAGGTAAAGCAGCAAATTATGCTGTTACAATAACGGTTCCTGAAAATTACGAAGTAACCGTTAATACTATTCCTTTGACAGCTGAAGAAAAAACAGGCGATGCGAAAGTAATGGATGGTTTTGAATATGTAGCAGAGTATGTTACACCGCCAAAAAGTGTTACTTATAAAGTTGAAGGACTTATTAATATGCCTGTTATAACTGTAAACGGCAGAACTGTGGAAGAATCCGAGCTTGATATCAAAGATGGTAAAATAACATATAACGGTGGATTTGATTCGGAAGAGATTGATAGTGAGCTTAGGGATTATGTATTAAATGCAGCAAAGACATATACTAATTTCTTCTCAAAAGACCTTGAAGGCTGCCGTAACAGTACAGCACCTATTGAAGGACTTTTCCCGGCAGGTTCATACTATATCCAGATGGCCGAGAATTACAGACAGCAGGATATGTGGACCTACAGTGCACATCAGCCACCTGTATTTTCTAATGAAGAAGTAAAGGATTATAAAGTTTACTCTGAGGACTGCTTTTCTGTCAATGTGGTATTTGATAAGTCAATGATACTTAAATTAAACGGACAGGAAAGAGTTGATCATAATGACCAGGTATACTATTATGTTAAAATCGACGGTAAATGGCTTATTGCCGATATGAAAGAAAAAGTATAATTGATTTTAGAATAAGAACCTTTTGTTACAGAATGACAGAGGTTCTTATTTTTATATATAATTTCTTATTAAGAATGGTAATTTTAATCAGCGTATTGTATAATTAGGATTAATTGTTGTCAAACAATATGATTAAGATGATAAATAGGATGGAGAGAAATATGGGTTACGAGAAAGCATTAAACATTATTGAAAATGTAAACAAAGCAGTAAAAGGAAAAAGTGTTGTTGTTTCCAAGGTACTTATGGCAATACTTGCCAAGGGGCATATACTTATGGAAGATATTCCCGGTGTAGGAAAGACAACGCTTGCACTTGCTTTTGCAAAATCAATGGACTTATCCCAAAACAGAATGCAGTTTACAACAGATGTACTTCCTTCAGATGTTGTTGGATATTCCATGTATAACAGTAAAACAGGAGAGTTTGAATATAAGCAGGGGGCTGTTATGTGTAATCTGTTTCTTGCGGATGAAATTAACAGGACATCATCAAAGACACAGTCGGCTCTGCTTGAAGCAATGGAAGAAGGGCAGGTTACCGTGGACGGAGTAACAAGGGTAATTAATAAGCCATTTGTAGTTATTGCCACCCAGAATCCTGTGGGGTCTGCAGGAACCCAGCTTCTTCCGGAATCCCAGCTTGACCGTTTTATGGTAAAACTGTCAATGGGTTATCCGGATATTGAATCAGAAGTTGAGATAATGATTAACCGTCAGAATATGAATCCTTTAGATCTTGTGGAAGAAGTTGTTAATGCAAAAGAACTTCTTGAAATGCAGAATGAGGTTGCAGCCATACATATGGACAAGGCTATATATGAGTATATTGCCATGATTTGTTCACTGACGAGAAATAATGCAATGATAGATTTAGGTTTAAGCCCCAGAGGAGCCGTGGCAATGGCTGCTATGGCAAGAGCTCACGCATATATTTATGGAAGAAATTATGTAATTCCAGAAGATGTTAAAGAGGTTTTCGGAGATGTTGCGGGGCACAGGCTTATATACAGTCCTAAAGCCAAAATTAATCATATTTCACCCGATAAGATTATGTCTGAGATAATAAAGGCAGTGCCGGTTCCGGGTCTTGCCAAAAAAGGTGCGTCAAAATGATTTTGCATTTAATATTTTATTTTGTGGTATTTTGTGTGATTTTTGCATACAACATACTGGACAATGGCTACATTCCATTTATAGTTGATATTATATTTGTGTCAATAAGCATCATATCGGTTGTGGTATGTATGATTCTGAGAGCAGGTATAAAGTGTAGTTTTGAGACGGAAATGCTGACTGTCAGAAGAAATGAAAAAAATGATATATCTATCAGACTCAGAAATAAAAGCTTTATTCCTGCACCATATTGTAAATTCAGAATTAAATTTATAATGGGTAACGGAAAAAAGAAGACAAGAAGATGTAATGTATTCTGCGCTGCAAAAGGAATTTCGTCGGCAACTTTTAAGTTTTCGGATGCTAACTGTGAAATGGTAAGGGCAGTGGTAAAACGCGTATATATTTATGATTTTTTCCATATGCTTGTATTTTCAAAAAAGATAAATCTGAATGCGGATATTCTAGTTATGCCAAAAGAACCGGAAGATGTTATTATATCCAAGTTAAGACAGGATATGAATGGTGATAATGACAATCTGTATTCAGATAAAAAGGCGGGAAACGACCCTACTGAAATTTTTGCCATCAGGGAATATGCTCCCGGTGATAAAATAAGAAATATCCATTGGAAAATATCAGCAAAGATGGGGCAGACAATGGTTAAGGATTACGGTCTGCCTTTATTTGAAAAAGATACGGTCATAATTGAAAAATTCAGTAATAAAAATGTATCCGTTGCCAATGAGATATATGATCTTTTATATTCACTTATATATGCCATGACCCAGAGAGGTTTCGGGCTTAATGTTTGTTTTGTCAATGGAATTTATACAGAAAAAAGAATTGAAAACGAGACTGATATACATAATCTTTTTGCAGAATTATACCAGTCAGATTCTAAAGATGACGTAAATGTTGCGGAGATTTATTACGCAGGACATGATAAAAGCTCTAACAGGATATTTTATGTTACCGATGTATTGGACAAAATTTCAATGGGGCGCATGGACATACTTAAAGAAAGAGGCCCCGTATACTACCTTATTCCAAAAAGCAGGGGAGGAGGAGAGTATTTAATTAAATACGATTAATGTAATGAATAAAAAGATATATTTTACTGATTTAATAATAAGCATAATGGGTGTGCTTACCCTTTTCTTCACATTTTTTATAAGTTTTAAGGGCAAGGACAATTATAAAATTGCGGCGGCTGTTATTACAATAATAGTTTTTTGCGCTGCTTTTGCAGCCGTTAATGTGTTTGTAAAAAAAGCATGGATAGTGTATACAGCTATACTTATGATTGCACTATTATATGTATTTATATTCAGGTACGAGATTATCGGCGGTTATATGCAGTTTTATAACAGAATAGCGGATGCATATTATAAGTATTTTAAGAAAGAAATGTACTTTGCAAATCCTTCCGGAAAATGGAAAACGGAAGCCAGTACGGTTAATATGCTGTTTTTCACGCTGATTATAATCTGCATGGCATATTCTGTAATCATACATACAAGAAAAGCAACAGTATTTCCTATTTTGGTTAATATAGGATTATTTCTGGTGGTTACCATCATCGATAAAACACCTCCTGTATTGTATATGACAGGCAGTTTTATATTCGTGGTACAAATGATTGTAATAAGCTGTATATCAGGAAACGGAAGCAGTTCAGTGAATGCAAGGTTTAACATTCAGGCGGTGTCTGTTGGGATAGCCTGTCTGCTTGCGGTTATAATGTTTATTGCTTCACGGATTGTACCATTAAAGAGTTATCAGAAAGCAGGATATTTCGATAAAGTATACAGTTATGTATCAAGTGTTTACAGCAATGTCTATGACAGGATTGCTTCATCAGGTGGTGTGGGAATTAACAAAGCTAATGATATGATTGACAATGGACGTCTCGGAAAGCTTGATTCAATACATTATTCGTATCAGGAAATGGTTCAGGCGGACGTGGAAGCCGATGCCGGTAAGGTATACATAAAGCACTATATCGGACAAAAATACAAGAATAACACATGGTTTGAACCTGACCGTGAGGATTATGAAGCAAGTGTAAATTTCCACAGTCCTGAGTCGACAGGATCCCGCATAAGCTACTATACATTATATGGTGGGAATTATGATGATATAGTTGATTTAAGAAGTATCAGAATACGTTATACCAATTTCAGAAATAACCATCAGCTTATGCCTCAGTATCCAATTACCGAGCTGTCCGATTATTATGATTATGAAGATTATTTTAAGAGAATAGATGAGAATGTTGATATTAATTACTGGGATGTCAAAAATTATGGGCTTATTGAAGAAATTGCAAATTTAACCGGTAACACAGACTTGGATTATGAAAAATATGTATACAGGAATTACCTTGAAACCAATGAGAAATGTAATGATGAATTCACTAAACTTCTGGCACCATTTACCATTAAAGATGTAAATTCTTATTTTGAAATAGCAGATTATTGCAGGCAATATCTTGCAAAAAGATGTACGTATACACTTTCACCGGGAAGAGTACCGGACGGACTGGATCTGGTAGATTATTTTTACAATGATTCAAAGAAAGGTTATTGTACTTATTTTGCTTCAACGGTTGTAATGATGCTAAGAAGTAAAGGTATTCCTGCCAGATATATATCAGGATTTTCTTTTGAACCCACAGACAATGTGCTGCAAAGTGACGGTTATATTAATACGGTAAGTATTGATGATTCAAAAGCACACGCATGGGTTGAATTTTATATTAACGGCTTTGGCTGGGTTACATATGATGTTACACCGGGCTGCTTTGATGAAAGAAATATAGATTTGCCGGAAGAAGAGACAACAGAACATTCATTACCGGAAGAAGAGACAACAACACCTAAGGAAAGCGAGTCCAATGAGAATAAGACAACAGCTCCGACTGAAAATAAAACAACAAAAACAGCTGTAACAGAAATCCATAAACTGCATTTATCAAAGACCGCAATTAAAAATATTATATGCGGTGCTGCAGTAATCGTGGTTCTGATAATTGGTTTCCTTATAATATCAATCAGACACAGAGTTATAATTGCCAATCGTAAATTTAAATATAATGAGTTCCTGAAAAATGATATAAAGAAATGTATTGCAATGAATTATGAACAGTTTTTAAGTGTCTACGGATTTATTAAAATTGTACGCCGGGAAAATGAGACTTACAGAGAATTCGGTAACAGAATTATCAAAGAAAACAGTTATATATCTGAAGACGATATGGATTTTATATCTTGTCTTATGGAAAAAGCAGACTTTTCAAAGTATGACATAAGCATTGCAGAAGTACATAAATTTAAGGATATAGTTGATGAATTATCATCAATGGTATATACTGAGGTTGGCTTTTTTAAGCGTATCATATTCAAATATTTTAGAAACTGCATATAACAGAAAGAGGTTTATATAATGAATAAAATAGTTAAAGGTCTTGTAATTGCGGGAACATTAGGAGCTTCGCTTATGGCTTTTACAAGAACTGCAGATGCAAAAGACAAAGACGGTAATATTGTCATAGTTATTGATCCGGGACATGGAGGTGAGGATCCAGGTTCTCTTGCAACAACCGGTGCAACGGAAAGCAAATGTAATTATGCAATAGCAGAGGTAATGAAAAAAGAACTGTCAAAGTATGACGGTGTGAAAGTGTATCTTACAAGAGAAGAAGATACATGGATGACCAATATGGGACGAGCTATGATTGCTGCCGACCTTAATGCGGATTTCCTCATAAGTATACATAATAACAGTGGTTCAGATACCAATACGGGTGCCCTTGCATTCAGAAGCCTTAACTCATATTATGCTGAAGCTACCAATGATATGTGTACTTATATTCTTGATAATCTTGAGAAGACAGGTCTCAAAAACGGCGGAGTCCAGACAAGGGTATCAACAACGTATGATTTTGAGGATTATTATACGCTGATAGGTGAGGGAGTCCGTGCAGGAGTTCCTTCAATAATTGTGGAACATTGTTTTTTAAGTAATCCTGATGATGCAAAGTTTATAAGTAACAGCGATGGTACCCTTAATACGGAAAACATTGAGAAAATGGGTAAGGCAGATGCAGATGCAGTAGTCACTTATTTTAAATTAAGCGAAAAAACGGCAGTGGCGGATAATAATACGGAAATCGTATTAGAAAAAGGATATTCTGTTAAAGTGTCTCCTAAGGAAAGTGGTGACGTATCCTGGTATTCTACGAGCCAGAATGTTGCAACAGTAGATGAGAAAGGTTATGTAACTGCGGTAGGAGAAGGTACAACAAGTATTGTATATAAGACGGCAGCAGGTAAGGAAGGCAAATGTACCGTAACTGTTAATCAGCCCAAAAGCATTTCTTTAACGGGCGGAATAGACCCTACTTTTTATACCACTGACGATGAGATGAACAAATTTGATAAAAAAGGCGTATTTGCTTATGTTATATACAGCGACGGAACTGCCAAAAAAGTAACTCCGGATTCTGTGGGAACGGTAGACCTTGCGAAGGTCGGAATTCAGGATATTGATATAAAATATGGCGAACTTACAGGCAAATTAAGAATATGCCATAACACAGATTCCTATATCCCTTCGGTAACCAAGAAAGCATCTGAACAGGAAACGCCATCAGAAAGCGTAAGCTCAACTGATAACGATAAACCATCAGAATCTGTTACTGACGGTGCAAAAGAAACAACAGATAATAAAAGTTTTATAAAAGAATTCGGTCTGTATATTATTATTGTGGCAGCACTTGTTGTTGTTGGCATAATTATAATGTTCATTGAGAATAAAAAACGCAGACGCAGAAGAAACAGGAGCAGAAAGTATTTATGATGAAGAAGTTTATAAAAGCGGTATTAGCCGGAATGATGTTTTTATGCTGTCTGGCTTGTGCCAACAGGGTAAGCGCAAGAGACAAAGACGGAGATTTAGTTGTAATTATAGATCCCGGACATGGCGGAAGGGATAGCGGTGCAGTCCAGAACGGTCTTACAGAAAAAGAACTTAACTGGAATATTGCAACGTCGCTTAAAGCAGAACTAGAGACCTATGAAGGCGTTAAGGTATATCTTACAAAGGGATATGGCGAATGGAATTCCAATACAGGCAGGGGCAGATACGGTGTAGGACTTGGCGGTGATATTTTCATCTCATGCCATAATAACAGCGGAAGTGCTACGGCGAGAGGCTCAATAGTATTTACAACGGTAAACAGTAAATACCATAATGAAATGGGAAAACTTGCCAACCTTATTCTTGATAATCTGAATCAGGCAGGTTTTATAAGGAATGGCATACAGTCAAGGCCATCTTCAGGTAATCCATCGGCAGATTATTATACTGCACTTGACGAAGCTGCAAAAGCCGGAATGCCAAGTATGATTATCGAACATTGTTATATAAGTAATGCTGAGGATGCGGCATTTATTTCCAATCTTGAGAATCAGTACAAAGCAGGTGCGGCAGATGCTACAGGAATTGCCCAATATTACGGACTTAAGAAAAGAACTGTCAGTGCAGGCAGCAGTATTAACCTTACCAGAACATATTCAGCATCTTTTACAGGAGTTCAGGGTAAGTTTGCTTCATCAGATGAAAATGTAGCTTATGTAAGTGATAACGGACTCATTACGGCAATGTCACAGGGAAGCGCAGTTATTACCTGCACATTGGATGACGGAAGCAAAAAAACTGTGAATGTAACTGTTCCGGCAGTTACACAGGTGGCAGTTACGGCAGGAATTAATCCGACTTTTTATGATAATGTTAATCAGGCAAAAAATATAGATACATCCCTTGTGATGATGAAGGCTGTATATAGTGATGGTTCTTCCGTGCAGGTTAAAGGCACTATAGGAAATGCAGGAGCTCCCGTTAATGGTACAACCAATGTATTTGATGTTCCGATATCATACGGAGGATATTCCAATACTTTAAGAGTGTATGGTTACAGTGCGGTAGGTACTGCTTATTCGTCAAACCATATCCCTTCCGGAACCAATAAGGACATCCTTCTTGTGCCGGGCAATTATTCGGTTAAGACAAACGGAAATGTTACTCCGGAGGAACCTGTAACACAGGCACCAACAACACCGGTACCAACAACACCGGCACCTACAACACCGGCACCTACAGAGCCTGAGACAACAGTTACGGTTCCTGATGCAACAAAGACTCCGGAAAGCGTAAGTTCAAATGAGGTTACATCAAAGAATATAATTACAGATAAAACAACAGCGGAAAACACTTCTTCGGATACGGACAGCAATTCCCTTCTTAAGGTTATTAAAATTGTTGTTATAGTGCTTCTGGTATTATGTGCCGGGGCTGCGGCAGTATTCCTTGTATTTTATCTTAAAAATAAATAATATATTGAGAATGGAGAGCTGATATGAACACATTTATAGCATTAATAGGTGTAATTTTATTTATCGGAGGATTCGTATTATTAGCCTTAAAGAAGAATAATAAAGTATTCTTTAATGGACAGATTCCTATAATAGTAGCCGGCTTTGTGCTTTTTATAGCAGCACAGTGCTTTACAATTATTCCAACAGGATATACAGGAGTAAGAGTTATTCTCGGACAGGTACAGGACAGAGCTTCCAATAACGGCTTGTGTTGGAAGATACCTTTTGTTGAGAACATCAAATTAGTAAACAATAAACAGCAGGATATTGAGTTTGGCAATAAAATCTGGGGTGAGACTTCGGACCGTACAGTCATAAGCTACAGTGGAGTTACCGTTACATATTCAATTTCCGGGGAAAAGTCTTCATGGATATATTCTCATGTTTCAAATTACAAAGACAGTCTTGTATCGACTACACTCGTTTCTTCCGCAATTAAGACAGCCAGCAAGACACTTACTGATGTTGATGCTACTAACAGAGGTAAAATGGAACCGCTTGCACAGGAAACAATACAGAAGTCCCTTGATAACAAATATGGTAATGGTGTAATTACAATCAATAAAGTAATTATTGACAATGCGGATTTTGAGGATTCTTACAATGAGGCAATAGCGGCAAAACAGCAGGCACAGCTTGAGTATGAGCAGCAGCAGATTACTAACCAGAAGAATGTGGAAACGGCTAAGGCGGAAGCAGAAGCAAAAAAAATAGCGGCACAGGGTGAAGCTGATGCCAATGCAATACTTGCAAGTTCTCTTTCAGAAGATATTTTCAGACAGATGATTATTGAGAAATGGAACGGTGTGCTTCCTCTTGTAACAGGGGACAAGGATACAATTATTGACCTTGGTGCACTTACCGGTTCCGGTAAAGAGCAATGAAATATGGCAGAATAGAACATGGTATTTTTATATCAAGGCCTAATCGCTTTATTGCGTATGTTGATATTAACGGCAAAACAGAAACAGTACATGTTAAAAATACGGGAAGATGTAAGGAATTGCTTCTTCCCGGTGTAAAAGTAATTCTTGAACGGTCAGATAACCCTGCAAGAAAGACAGCTTATGATTTAATAGCTGTATATAAAAAGGGACTTGGACTCGTTAATATAGACAGCCAGGCACCCAATAAGGTAGTATATGAATGGCTTTCAGGTGACAGGAGCATACTTGGACATCCCGATTACATTAAACCTGAATATACAATAGGCAATTCAAGAATTGATTTTTACTGTGAAAAGGATGACAGAAAAATACTTATAGAAGTTAAAGGCTGTACTTTAGAAATCAACGGTATAGGATACTTCCCGGACGCACCTACAGTTCGTGGTGTAAAACATTTAAACGAACTTGCAATGCTTTCTAAAGAAGGATGTGAGTGCTATATTGCATTTGTAATCCAGATGAATGGTATTAAAGAGGTAAAACCTAATATTGATACCCATAGGGAGTTTGGAGAGGCACTTGATAAAGCTGTGAAAGCAGGTGTTAAGGTTCTTTATCTGCAATGTGATGTTAAAGAAGATGAACTGAATATAATGTAAAAAAGCTTAGACCATTTTAATATGATCTAAGCTTTAATTTTATCTGTGTAATCTGAAAGAATCCAAATCATAGTTCTTAAGATTTTCACTAATTGATCTGTTATCCGCCTGCTCAATCATTGCATCCCTTGTACGTTTTGTCAGCATTGCATCGGCAAAAGAACTCGGACCTCCCACACAGCCGCCTTCACAAGCCATACCTTCAATGAAATCCTCAGGTAACCTTCCGGCTTTCAGAAGCAGAAGTGCTTTTTTGCACTCAGCAGCACCGTTAGCTTTACATACAGACGGTGAGATTTCTTTGCCTGTTTCTTTCATATATTCAAGGACAGAAGAACTTACACCACCGACATTTGCGTATTTCTTACCAAAAACAGAAGCACCCTGATAAGTCTTATCAGATGGTTTGAGGACAACATTTTTTGCTTTCATAATTGCCCGTATTTCACTGAATGCAAGGGCATAATCCGCATTGCCTTCAATTTTCTGATCAACAATTTCTGATTTCTTGGCAATACAAGGACCGATGAAAACCGTAACGGCTTCGGGATATTTTGCTTTAATTGCTCTTGAAAGCATACACATAGGTGAAACGGTTTCGGAAACTTTATCTGATAATTCAGGATAAAAGTTCTTAACCATATTTACGAAGGAAGGACAGCAGGAAGTTGTCTTTTTTTCTCCCTTTTCATAAGCTTCTGCCCATTCTTCAGCTTCGCTCATTGTTGTCATATCAGCACCGGCACCTACTTCAAACATATCGGTAAATCCGACTTCTTTCATTGCATCTCTCCAGCTTGCCATGGTTATGTCTTTACCGAACTGACCTTCGGCGGCGGGAGCTACCATCGCATAAACGGGACGGTCTGATTTGATTGCGTTGATTACATCAACGATAAATGTCTTGGAACCAATAGCACCGAATGGACATTTATGGATGCACTGACCGCAGCGTATACACTTTTTGTCGTCAATAACTGATATGCCGTATTCGTCGTATGTAATTGCATCAACAGGACAACTGAATTTGCATGGCCTTTTAAGGTGGGCAATGGCGTTGTATGGACATGCCTTAGCACACATACCACATTCCTTACATTTGCTTCCATCTATCTTAGAATGATGGTCACCTGTTGAAATCGCACCGAATTTACAGGCATTTATACAGGCTTTACCGGGACAGTTCTGGCAGTTATCGGTTACTGTGTAACTTGAGATAGGACAGTCTTCACATGCAGCGGTAATAACCTGAATGATATTGCCATCGTCATAAGCACCGGGAGCTTTACCTTCGGCAAGTCTTATACGCTGACGTATAATTTCACGTTCCTTGTATATACAGCAGTAAAACTGAGGCTTAGGACCTTTTACAAGCTCATAAGGCAATGCGTCACGTCCTTCTTCAAGATTGCCCTCAAAAGCCAGTCTGGCTACCTGATAGAGTATTTCATGTTTGAAATGTAATATGTTCTTGTCAGCAAGCATAAATAAAATCTCCTTAAATAAGGTTGTTAATTAGTATATTTTAGCTGTTTCTTCACCATTATATACTTTAAGACCGCCCTGTGCGAGTGCAAGGAGCTCGTCTTCTCCGGGATATACGGTAAAGTCTGCAATCCATCCGCAGTACTTTTTAAGTTCATTAATTACCCATTCATTGTATGCGATACCGCCGGTAACGATAATCTGGTCAACTTTTCCGCAAAGAACGGCTGCCATTGCACCGATGTTCTTTGAAAGGTTGTAAATGAAAGCTTCACGTACAAGTTTTGCCTTTTCATCGCCTGATTCAACAAGCTTATTAACTTCACGCATATCGTTAGTTCCGAGGTAAGCATTAAAACCACCGTTGCCTACAAGTTTTTTCATCATTTCTTTTTCGGTATATTTACCGGAATAACATAATTTAACAAGTCCGCCGCTTGGAACACTTCCGGCTCTTTCAGGAGAGAAAGCACCGTCACCGTCAAGGGCATTGAAGATATCTATAACTTTACCGTTCTTATGTGGTCCGACAGAAACACCGCCGCCAAGATGAACAACGATAAGATTAAGGTCTTCGTATGCTTTGCCTGTTTCTGCTGCATATCTTTTAGCTACGGCTTTCTGGTTAAGGGCATGGAAAATACTTGTTCTTGGAACATCAGGAAGACCTGATAATCTTGCAACTTCTTCCATTTCGTCAACAACTACAGGGTCAACGATATATGATTTCACACCGATTTCATCAGCAATTTCCCTTGCAAGAATACCGCCGAGATTGGATGCGTGTTCACCGCGGACACAAGATTTAAGGTCTGCAATGAGATCATCCGTTACTTCGTATGTACCGCCCGGAATTGGTTTTAAGAGACCGCCACGGCCTACGATAAGGTTAAGCGATTTGATGTCAAAATTTTTCTCCTTTAAGAAAGAAACAATTATATCTTTACGGAAATCCTTCTGGTCAATAACTGTAGGATATTTTGCGATTTCTTCTGTAGAATGTCTTAAAGTCTCGTCAAAGAGAAGAGTGGTATCTTCAAATACACCGATTTTGGTTGATGTTGAACCAGGATTAATTACTAAAATTTTAACTGACATGTTAATACCTTCCTTTATTTATTTTTCATTGCTTCGGCAACAACGGCACCGAGGGCAAGGGAATTTACTTTAACTTCAAATGAATCTGAACGTGAAGTAAGGATGACAGGAGCTTTGGTTCCTGTAATCATATTACCGTTAATAACTTTTGCTGTATGAACCATTGCTTTGTAGCAGATGTTTCCTGCGTGAATGTCCGGGAATAATAAGATATCGGCATCTCCTACAATCTTTCTGTCTGTACATCCCTTATGTTCTGCAGCTTCAGGACAGATAGCAAGGTCCATTGAAAGAGGACCGTCTACGATACAGCCTGTGATTTTGCCTTCTTCGTTCATCTTTACAAGTTCTGCAGCATCGACAGTAGCCGGCATCTTAGGATTAACAACTTCAACTGCTGCAAGTGGTGCAACCTTAGGATTGTCAATTCCGCATGCGTTACAGATTTCAACTGTGTTGCTGATAATATTAACTTTATCTTCAAGTGTTGGATATGGAATAAAAGCAACGTCTGTTAAGAAAAGAAGCTTGTCAACACCTTCTACGTCAAATACACAGACGTGAGAGAGTGGTTTGCCTGTTCTGAGACCTACTTCTTTGTCAAGAACGCTCTTTAAGAATCCCTTTGTATCAATAAGTCCTTTCATGTACATATCAGCCTTGCCGTCATGTACAAGTTTAACTGCTGTATGTGCGGCTTCTGTAACATCTTTAACATCAATTACTTCATAATCATTGATGTCCATAGAAAGAGATGCTGCGATTTCTTTGATTTTATCGGCATCACCTACGAGAATAGCGTTAGCAATTCCTCTTTCTTTTGCGGCCTTGCATGCCTCTAATACCGCATCATCCTGTGCAACGGCAACGGCAACTGTCTTTGGACTGCATTCTTTTACTTTAGCCATAATGTCACTAAAACTCTTAACCATTTTAATATATCTCCTTTGTTATTAAAACTTACTTAGTTAAAATTTTAACACTTTGATATGTAAAGGTCAAATGCAAATTGTGTTGACTTTTCCTTATTTAAATGATAATATACAAAACGCAAACAAGTTGCAAATGCAACAAGATAGCCTTTTGAAAGAAAAGAGGAATGATTATGTCAGCCAGAAACTATAAAACGGTCAGTCACAGTAAAATAATAGAATACCTTGAAGCAAATAGAGACAGAATGGTCAAGGTACAGGATATAGACAATTATCTTAAAGATACGGGTATTGAAGTTAACAACTCAACCATATACAGATACCTCAATAAATTAAGCAACGACGGCGTAATTATGAAGTATGTTGCAAACAAAGGAGAAATGTCATCTTTTCAGTATGTGGGCGACAGTGGTCATAACTGCCGTGAACATCTTCACTTAAGATGCGTCAGATGTGAAAAAATAATACATCTTGAATGTGGTTTTATGAAAGAAATTGAGAATCATGTCATGAACCATCACGGATTTTCACTTATATGTGAATCATCCGTTCTTTATGGAATATGCAGGGAGTGTAGGGAAAATGAAAAGAATATGTAGTGTTTTTATTGCTCTGGTGCTGGTGCTTACGGTAACCGGCTGCGGACTTGATACGAATAAGAAAAGTGATAAAGTAAGCATTGTTACAACAATGTTTGCCGCATACGATTTTGCAAGGGAAATAGCGGGAGACAGAGCGGATATAACTCTTTTATTAAAGCCCGGTGCAGATTCTCATTCCTATGAACCGTCACCTAAGGATATGGCTGCAATTGATAATTGTGATATATTCATCTATACAGGCGGCGAGAATGATGACTGGGTAGACCGGATAGCAGCATATTCCTCCAATAAGGATATGAAGATTATTAAAATGTTAGACCTTGTTGATAAGTATGAAGAAGAAATAACCGAGGGTATGGAACACCATGAAGGACATAACCATGATGAAGACCACGACCATGACGAAGATACTTCCGAATGGGACGAACATGTATGGACGGACCCGGAGAATGCAATGATTATTTCCCAAAAAATAGCCGATACACTGGCTCTGGCAGATTACCAGGGAAAAGATTACTATATGGGTAATTACAAAAAATATGAAAAAGAATTGAAAGACCTTGACGAAGAATTCAGGATCCTTATTGATAATGCAAAAAGGAAAGAAGTGATATTCGGTGACAGGTTTCCGCTAAGATATTTTGTGGAAGCTTACGGACTGACATATTATGCAGCTTTTCCGGGATGCACATCGGAATCCGAACCTTCGGCTAAAACAGTTGCTTTTCTTATTGACAAAGTAAAAACGGATAATATACCCGTAATATTTACAATAGAGTTAAGCAATGGCAATATTGCAAAAACCATTGCAAAAAGCACAGGCACAAAAGTTCTGACTTTTTACACCTGCCACAATATCAGCAAGGATGATTTTGAAAAAGGTGAGACGTATGTAAGCCTTATGAGAAGAAATCTTGTTACACTTAAGGAGGCATTGTACTGATGGCACTTATTACATGTAAAAATTTAAGCCTTGGATATGAAGGGCATGCAATACTTAAAGACATAAATTTTAAACTGGACGGAGGAGAATATCTTTGCATAATAGGTGAAAACGGTGCGGGCAAAAGCACATTGGTTAAAGGTCTTTTAAGACTTAAAAAACCTATGGGAGGAAGCATCATTCCCGGCGATAATTTAAAACATAAAGAAATCGGATATCTCCCTCAACAGACAATGATTCAGAAAGATTTTCCGGCAAGTGTATATGAGGTTGTTATATCAGGAAGACTTAACAATCTGGGTTTCAGACCTTTTTATACAAGAAAGGATAAAGAGGATGCCGTACAGAAAATGAAACTTATGGGCATATATGACATAAAAGACAAATGCTATCATGACCTTTCAGGAGGACAACAGCAGAGGGTTCTTTTAGCAAGGGCAATGTGTGCAACCAAAAAAGTTATTCTTCTTGACGAACCTGTAGCAGGACTCGACCCTGTGGTAACGGCTGAACTTTATGAACTTATAGCTTCCATTAACAAGAATATGGGAATTACCGTTATAATGGTAAGTCATGACATGGAAGCAACATTGAAATATGCCTCACATATTCTGTATATTTCCGATGAAACAGCTTTTTTCGGAACAAAAGAAGAATATATGAAGTCAAAAGGTTTTGAAAAACTTACAGCGGCGGCAAACAGGTCAGAAGGAGGATTTTAAGATGATTGAATTAATAAAAACAATGTTTTCTTATGATTTTATGGTACAGGCTGTTGTAGTCGGACTTTTAGTTACCTTGTGCGCATCATTGCTTGGAGTGAGCATGGTTTTAAAAAGATATTCAATGATAGGCGACGGTCTTTCCCATGTTGGATTTGCCGCACTTGCGCTTGCAACGGCATTTAATACGGCACCGCTTAAGGTTGCAATACCTGTATGTATTGTTGCAGCATTTTTTCTGTTAAGAATCAGCAATAACGGCAAAATAAAGGGTGACCAGGCTGTGGCACTTTTATGCAGCGGTTCCCTTGCAGTGGGGGTAATGATACTTTCCCTTTCTTCGGGAATGAATACTGATGTCAATAATTATATGTTTGGAAGTATCCTTTCAATCAGTGCGGAAGATGCACTGCTTACAAAAATATTATCCATAATCGTGCTTATAATGTTTGTATTGTTTTTTAACAGGATATTTGCGGTTACTTTTGATGAGAATTTTGCGAAAGCTACGGGAACGGCGGCAGGAGTATATAATATGATTCTGGCCGTACTTACCGCTGTTACGGTGGTTATCGGCATGAGAATAATGGGAGCACTTCTGATATCAAGTCTTGTTATTTTTCCGAGTCTGACATCAATGAGGGTGTGCAATACCTACAAAGGCGTTGTGATGAGCTCTGTAATTGTGGCAGTCATAAGTTTTATGATTGGCATAACCATATCGTTTGCATACGGAACACCTACGGGTGCAAGTATTGTATGCGTGGATATAGTATGTTTTGCACTTTTTAGCATTGCCGGTCAGATAAAACAAAGGACAGCTAAATAATACCTGAATTACGGTATCTGCTTGGGGTAACGTGGTATTTTCTTTTGAAAATACGGTTATAATATGACAGGTTATCGTATCCGCAGGCGGCTGCTATGTCGATGATATTATCATCAGATGACAGCAGCATACGGGCGGATGCAGATAATCTGTAGTCGTTCAGGTAATCTATAAAGGATGTACCCATGGATTTTTTGAAGAATTTCATGAAATGTGAAGGGGAAAAATTACAAAACGAAGAAATGTCTTCTATGCTTATGGAATGCTGGTAATTTTTTTCTATAAAACCAAGAATGTCCTTAAGTTTATCAAGATTCTTATTGTTCTTTACTTCCATATTTTCACAAGAACTGTTATATATAATATAAAAAAATTCAAAAAGATATCCTTTAAGCGCAAGCTGGTAGCCTCTCGGAAATGTCTTACAGATATTATCTGCCCTGTCAAGACAATTTGCAAGAGGACCATGAATATCGTCCTCAAGTGTGATAAGGTGGTTAAAAGATAACATTCCTGACATAAGCGGTATAAAAACCTCGGATTCCAGAGAGTCCGAATGTTTGGAGATGAGCATGTCGGATGAAAAAATAATATTTTCGTATTCCATGGAGTAGTTTTCAAGCTGCGTTATGCCATGCAGCTGCCCGGGAATTACCACAATAATATCACCTGCCTCCACATACATCATATCCATATCAAGGGAAATAGTCCCTTTGCCCTTTTTTATATATATTATTTCCATTTCGTTGTGCCAGTGGGGTGTTACTTCATTAAAATCCAAGGGAATTGAGCAGATATATGTATTATATGGAAAGAGTGAATCAGAATGATTTTTGTGTTCGTGGTATATTTCGTATTCAGGAATATTCATAAAAGCCTCCAATTTGTTTAAAAATAACAAGATATGATAGTATTGTACCATATTTTAATTATATACTACAAGAAAAATGTTTGAAGATAATATTATAATACATTCATAATGTTAATTTATACGAAAGGACATTAGTAATGGGAAAAGAACTTGAAAGAGGAGCAGGAATACTGCTTCCAATCAGTAGTCTCCCTTCTCCATACGGAATCGGTACACTTGGTGACAAGGCATACGAATTCGTGGATATGCTAAGAAGCTCAGGACAGAAATACTGGCAGGTACTTCCTGTCGGACCTACAAGCTTCGGCGACAGCCCATACCAGTCGTTTTCGGCATTTGCCGGTAATCCGTATTTTATCGACTTAGACTATCTTGTAGAAGAAGGTCTGTTGGATAAGGAAGAATTGGACAATACTTTCTGGGGAAGCGACTCTGAATTTATTGAATACGACGTTATATATAATGCCAGATTCAATGTTTTAAGAAAAGCTTATAAGGCATCTCCTCACAAGAAGACAGATGAATATAAGAAATTCCTCGAAGAGAATAAGGACTGGCTTCATGATTATGCCTTGTTTATGGCAATAAAGGCCGATCATAACAATGAGGAATGGCTCAGATGGGAAAAAGATATCAGATTCCGCAAACCGGAAACTGTTGCCAGATACGAAAAGAAACTTGCAGATGATATTGATTTTTATAAATTCCTTCAGTACAAGTTCTATGAGCAATGGCTTAAATTAAAAGCTTATGCCAATAGAAAGGGAATACAGATTATCGGTGATATTCCGATTTATGTAGCACTTGACAGTGCTGATGTCTGGACTAATCATACATTATTCCAGCTTGATAATGAATGGAAGCCAATCAATGTGGCAGGATGTCCGCCTGATATGTTTTCTTCATACGGCCAGAAATGGGGCAATCCTATTTATGACTGGAAAGCAATGGAGAAAACTGATTTTGCATGGTGGAAGAAGAGAATGGCTGCATCAGCCAGACTTTATGATGTAACAAGAATAGACCACTTTATCGGAATTGTCCGTTATTATAATATCCCACTTGGCAAAGATCCTATAGACGGATTTTATGCGGAAGGACCGGGAATTAAGCTTATCAAAGCTATCGACAGTGCGATGGGAGATGCCAAGGTTATCGCAGAAGACCTTGGAGTGGTAGTACCTGAGGTAACAGAACTTATTAAGAAATCAGGCTATCCGGGAATGAAGGTTCTTCAGTTCGCATTCGACGGTAACGGAGACAATGAACATATTCTTCATAATCATGAGAAGAATTATGTTGTATATCTTGGAACACATGACAATGATACAGTGGTAGGATATCTTGAAAATCTGAATGAAAGATGTCAGGAATATATGATGAAATATCTTCACATACCTGACATGTACAGTGCGGCAAGTGCTCTTATAAGAGCTGCTTACGGCAGTGTTGCCAATACGGTCATTATCCAGATGCAGGATCTTTTATACAAAGATAGCACGGCAAGAATGAACACTCCGTCAACACTTGGAATTAACTGGAAGTGGAGAATGAAAGACGGAGAATTTACAAACGAACTCAGAGACAATCTTCGTGAGCTTACCAAGCTCTATGGAAGAAGCAATATTAAGAAATACTTCAACAAGGAGGACTATATGTTATCTAATATTTGTGAAAAAAATTACAACAAGGCAATCAAGGATTGCACAAACGAGGAAATTTACTTTGCACTCTTAGAGATGACAAAGGAACTTGCTAAGGAGAAAGAATCTAACAAAGGCAAGAAGAAAGTATATTACATTTCAGCAGAATTCTTAATCGGTAAGCTTTTATCTAACAACCTTATTAACCTTGGCATTTTTGATACAGTTAAGGAAGAACTTGAAGCTAATGGCAAGAGCATCTATGAAATTGAAGAAGTTGAACCGGAACCATCACTTGGTAACGGCGGACTCGGAAGACTTGCAGCCTGCTTCATTGATTCAATGGCTTCACTGGGACTTAACGGTGACGGTATCGGCCTTAACTACCATATGGGTCTTTTCAAACAGGTATTTGAGAATCATTTCCAGAAAGAAACTCCTAACCCATGGATTGAAGAAAAGAGCTGGCTTACAAAGACAGATGTTACCTATGATATCCAGTTTAACGGTTTCTCTGTTAAATCAAGACTTTATGATATCGATGTAACAGGTTATAACAACAGAACTAATAAACTTCACTTATTCGATATTGAATCAGTAGATGACAGTCTTGTTAATCCTGACAACATCAACTTCGATAAGAGCGATGTATACAGGAACCTTACATTATTCCTTTACCCTGATGACAGCGACGAAGCAGGTAACTTATTAAGAATTTACCAGCAGTACCTTATGGTTGCTTCAGGCGCAAGACTCATAATTGATGAGTGTAAAGCAAAGGGCTCTAACTTACATGACCTTTATGAATATGCAGCAGTCCAGATTAATGATACACATCCTTCAATGGTTATTCCTGAATTAATCCGTCTCCTTAATAACGAAGGAATCGGAACAGACGAAGCTGTTGAAATTGTTACTAAGACATGTGCTTATACTAACCACACAATCTTAGCTGAAGCATTGGAAAAATGGCCAATTTCTTACCTTGAAAGAGTTGTACCACAGCTTGTACCAATCATCAGGGACCTTGATAGAAGAGTAAGAGAAAAATATCAGGATCCTTCAGTATACATCATTGATGACCAGGGAAGAGTTCATATGGCACATATGGATATCCACTACGGATACAGTGTAAACGGTGTTGCTTACCTCCATACAGAGATTCTTAAGAACTCAGAATTGAACAACTTCTACAAGATTTATCCTGAGAAGTTTAACAATAAGACTAACGGTATTACATTCAGAAGATGGCTTCTTCACTGCAACGAAGAACTTGCAGCATACATTGAAGAGTTAATCGGACCTGATTTCAAGAAAGATGCTTCTAAGTTAGAAGATCTCCAGAAATATCTTGATGATGAAAAAGTTCTTAACAAACTTATGGAAATCAAGACAAGCAAGAAGAAAACATTCAAAGATTTCATTAAGGCTACACAGAACATTGACATTGACGAAAATTCTATTTTCGATATTCAGGTTAAGAGACTTCATGAGTACAAACGTCAGCAGATGAATGTTCTCTGGGTAATTTACAAATACCTTGAAATCAAGGCTGGAAATCTTCCAAAGAGACCTATTACAGTTATTTTTGGTGCTAAGGCAGCTCCGGCTTATGTAATTGCAAAGGATATCATCCATTTAATCCTCTGCTTACAGGAAGTAATTAATAACGATCCTGAAGCAAATAAGTACCTTAAGGTAGTTATGGTTGAGAATTACAATGTATCTAAGGCAGCAAAGATTATTCCTGCATGTGATATTTCTGAACAGATTTCACTTGCTTCTAAGGAAGCTTCAGGTACAGGTAACATGAAGTTCATGTTAAACGGTGCCCTTACACTTGGTACAAAAGATGGTGCCAACGTTGAAATCGGAGAACTTGTAGGAGAAGAAAATATCTACTTCTTCGGTGAAAGCAGCGAACAGGTTATCGAACATTATGCTAAGGCTGATTATTCAGCAAAGAGCTATTACGTTAACGATGCAAGAATTAAAGAACTTGTAGACTTTATCATCAGTGCTCCTGTAATGAAAGTCGGTGATGCAGATACATTATTAACACTTCATGCTGAATTAATTAAGAAAGACTGGTTCATGACATTACTTGATATCAATGACTATATCAGAGTTAAAGAAATCGCATTAGCTGATTACGAAGACAGAAAGACATGGGCAAGAAAGACTCTTATTAATATCAGCAAGGCAGGATTCTTCTCATCAGACAGAACTATTGCTGAATACAATAAGGATATCTGGAAACTTAACTAATGTCCGGATTTATTAAATAATAACTGCGGCATACAGCTGCATACAGGGACTCTGTTCACAATTTGTGGACAGAGTTCTTTGCATTAGTTAATATTGTATGTTATAATGGCTGTGAATTTTAGATGGGAATTGAGAGCAATGTATAAAATATTAATTGTAGACGATGAGAAAATTGAAAGAAATGGCATAAGAATGTTATTAAACAGCCTTGGATATTCCTTTGAAATTGCGGAAGCTAATAATGGACAGGCTGCATATGATTTGATGAGCGAGAATGAATTTGATATTGTGCTCACTGACATAAAAATGCCTTTTATGAATGGCATGGAACTTATAAAAAAATGCAGGGATAACGGCTCGGAGCAGAAATTTATAATTTTCAGCGGATGTAATGAATTTGGATATGCCAAGCAGGCAGTTAAAATGAATGTATCCGATTATATTTTAAAACCTGTGGACCCTTCCGAGTTTGAAGATACCATTAATAAGGTGATTGGGGAAATTGAAGAATCCAGAGTACATAAAGAACTTAAGATAAAAAGCATTGAGTTTATGCATGAACATATGCTGTATCTTGCAACAACCGGAGCCTCGATGTCAGAAATTAAAGAGCATAACAAGGATTTGCTTCCTACAGATTTTCTTGATGGCTTTAAGAGAATGATGCTTATAGAGTTTAATTGTGACTTCTTCGGAAGAATGGGAATGGATTTTAAGGAATACATTGAAAAAACGGAACCAAGGACGGATGCATATCTTAATCTTAATCCACAGCAATCGGTTCTTTATTTTAATGATGATAATCTTCCTTTCAAAGAAATAGCTGACAATATCTGTAATGATGTTGCAATAACTTATAACACAAAGTGTTTTATTGCAATATCAGGTAAGATTGAGGGATATGAAGGTATTACTAAGGGTATGGAAGAAATGGAAGCCCTGATGGAAAATAAATTCTACGATAGAAACAGCAATGTATTTTACAAAGGGATGAACAACGAAAATGATGAAATAGTGCAGACGGATGACGATACCGTAATCAAGCAGATGAAGCAGGATGTCAAGATGAAAGATGCAGCCAGCTTAAGAGAACATTTTGCCATATTCTGTGAAAAATACGGCGGAAAACATGATTTTTCACAGGTGTATGTCAAGTTCCTTTTCTCTAATCTGCTGAAAACTTTTTATGAAAGCCTTCCGGCGACAGATGAGAAAGAACTTAACGAAGAAATTGAATTGCTTTATAAGTCAGAAGATTTTGACACGGTCAGGGGCATAGTGGATAAGAATATTGACAGACTTGCCGGTTCTTTTGATAAAAATCCGTCCATGGTACATAGGGAAATAGAAATTGTTAAGAAGTACATATACGAGCATTTCGGAGAGGACATAAGTGTTGAGTCGCTCAGTAAAATGGTATATATGGCTCCAAGCTATTTAAGCTCTGTATTTAAAAAAGAAACAGGCGTAAATTTGAGCCGTTTCATTAAGACATACAGAATGGAACAGGCAAAGGACATGCTTGAGAATTCCATGGCGAAAATCGTTGATATAAGTGAGAGCTGCGGGTATCCGAATGTATCATATTTCTGCTCCAGCTTCAGGGAATATTTTGGAATTAGTCCTCAAAAGTTCAGAAAAAACGGAGAATAAAAATGAACAATACCGGTACAAAGAAAAAAGGAATGAGATTAAAAAGCAAGCTTGCGATGGTATATATCCTCGCAGGCTTTCTTCCTATTGTAGTTATTTTGTTTGTCAATTATTTCCAGATGCGTTCTGTATTCAAAAACCAGGAAATGAATACCTTGTATAGTTTTATAAACAGAAGCACTCTTGATCTTGATAACGAATTTAAAAGGTATGCCGAACTTGCCGAACTTATAACAAAGGATAAAAATGTCAATGATATTTTAAGCACAATTTATCTTGACGATAACAGAATTAATGAAAAATTTGACCTAAGTGTTGCTCCGTCTTTAGATACTTTTATATATTTTCATAACGAAGTCAGCAAAATCACAATATATACTGACAGGATTGCTGATTATAAAAATAAATATCTTGCACCAATCGAAGAATTAAAAAAAGCGGATTGGTATGATGCCATAACAGCTTCAAGGAATAATAACTGGATTGCTGACACAGATGAAAAGACTATTGTACTTGTAAGAAAAATGCAGGGTCTTGAAGAAAATGGGATAACCGGATATTTTTATGAAAAAATTAACTATGATAATGTATTTGAAGACTTAAGTGAAAACATCTCGGATAATTATGGAATATGTGTTTCCGACAGCCTGGGACAGAATATATATTCCTATGATACTTTCACTGATAAAAATAAAGAATATAACCTTAGTCTGCCGGAAATTACAAAAAAATATCCTGACAAGAACAAAGACTATTTCATTGTAAAAAAAACAATTCCTGAGACGGGCTGGAATGTATGGCTTTACAAACCTGAAAAATTAATGGGAACTTCCATAAGACAGATTAATATAATTACGTTCGGCGGAACACTTGTATGCCTTGTTGCCACATTTATGTGCATACGGTTTACGGCAATATTTGTAACTACAAGAATCGGAAAACTTCAAAAGGCTGTTGCAAGGGTGGAAAAAGAAGATTTTTCATATACACTGAATACCACAAGCCAGGACGAGATAGGTGAACTGATTACGAGCTTCTCCAAAATGGAAAGAAAACTCAATTATCTTATAAATGAAGTATACAAAAGCAGAATAAAAGAAAAAGAATACGAAATGAAGGCTTTACAGGCACAGATAAATCCCCATTTCCTCTATAACACGCTTTCACTTATTAACTGGAAAGCCATAGAAGCCGGAAAAAGGGATATAAGCAAAATAACACTTGCACTGTCCGCATTTTACAGAACCTCCCTTAATAAAGGAAATAATATAACGCATATTTCGGGAGAAATAGAAAATATGCGTTCGTATTTAAGCATACAGCTTATGCTTCATGACGATGGCTTTGATGTTACGGAGGATATAGATGATTCCGTACTTGGATATACCTGCCCTAATCTCATATTGCAGCCTCTGATAGAAAATGCCATTGACCATGGGATAGATGTAATGCCGGAGGACAGAAGAGGCGTAATAAGCGTAATTTGTAAAGATATGGATACATACATACAGTTTGTCATTAAAGATAATGGCATAGGAATGACTAAAGAACAGACTGTCAAAATATTGACAAAGGACTCAAAAGGATACGGTGTAAGGAATGTAAACGAACGGCTGAAGCTGTGTTACGGAGAGGAATATCCTATGATAATAAAAAGTAAAGAAAATACAGGAACAGAAGTAATAATAACGATTCCTAAGAAAAATTAAGATTTAAGAAAAACAATATATATCTTAAAAAAATGATATGTACTAACTAAATGCACTATTTTATAATAAAAAAGTGGTTGGTAGCTTGTATATTTTGTACAAAATACCCAAAACAGCCTAGTATTTAGGTATTATAAGAAGGAGGAATTTTCAAAATGAAATTCAAAAAAGTAGCAGCTTTATTATTAGCTGGTGTTATGTGTGCAGCTACAGTTGTTGGATGCGGTAAGAGCAACGATGGCAAGACTGATTCTACAACAACACCTAAGGCAGATGAAAGCAAAGCATCAGAAGAAGCTAAGACAACAGCAGAAGATGAGAAGCTTTCAGCAACAATTACAGTATGGAGCCCAGCAGAAGACCAGGATGAGAAGAATGGTAACTGGTTAAAGACAAGATGTGATGCATTCAATGCAGCTCATCCAAATTGGGATTTAACATTCCAGTACGCTGTATGTGGCGAAAGTGATGCATCTACAAATGTAACAAAGGATGCAGCAGCAGCTGCTGATGTATATATGTTCGCTAATGACCAGCTTCAGAAGCTCATTGATGGTGGAGCTATCTCAAGACTTGGTGGAGATGTAGAAGCTTATATCAGAGATACTAACTCAGAAGCAATGGTTAATACAGTAACTGTTGGCGATGCTGTATATGGTGTTCCTTACACAGCTAATACATGGTTTATGTACTATGACAAGAGAGTCTTCTCAGAAGATGATGTTAAGAACCTTGATAATATGCTTAAAGTAGCAGCATCTAAGAATAAGAAGGTTTCTTTCAAACTTACTGACTCATGGTATATCGCTTCATTCTACGTAGGAAACGGATGCTCATTCTTCGGTGATGGAACTGACGAATCAGCAGGTATCGATTTTGAAGGCGAGAAGGCAACAGCAGTAACTAACTACCTCATTGATCTTACTGATAACCCAGCATATATGACTGATGATTCAGGATCAGGTATTGCAGGTCTTAAAGATGGTACAGTTGCAGCATTTTTCTCAGGTTCATGGGATTTATCAGCTGTAGAAGAAGCACTTGGTAAAGAAAATGTTGGTGTTGCACAGGCTCCTACATATACACTTAATGGCAAAGACCTTCAGATGAAGCCATTTACAGGATCTAAGGCAGTAGCTGTTAATAAGACATCTCCTAACCAGAAAGTAGCTACTCAGCTTGCTCTTTGGTTAGCTAATGAAGATTCACAGAAGACACGTTATGAATCAAGAGGTATTATTCCATGTAATACTAAGTTACTTGACTCACTCAAAGATGATAAGCTCGTTGCAGCACAGAACGGTCCTTCAATCATGCAGCCATTCGTATCTAAGATGAATGCATACTGGGATCCAGCAAAGACTATGGGACAGCAGATTACATCAGATGCTTGTACACATGACAATGCTGAGGAGAAGACAGTAGAAATGAATACAGCTTTCAATAAGGAAGCTCTTTAATTGACAACTGATTATTAATTAAGTAATCTTATAGTGCTTCGGATGTCGGCTTGCCGACATTACGAAGCATTATAAAAGTAAGGAGGCTTGCAAATGCGTGGCAATAAAGTCAGGAAAAAAAGAACTAAAGAATTTCCTAATCCGTATTCACTGAAGAATGCGTTTGCAAAGGGAAGCATATTCACAAGGCTTTCAGCTGTTGTAATGGGTCTTGGTAATATAGTATACGGACAGATTGTAAAAGGATTATTGTTCCTTGCAGTTGAAGTTGGCTACATATTATATATGATTAATTACGGTAGCAGCTGCCTGGGCAAATTCTTTAAGCTGGGTGGTAGAGCAGAAGCTGATGTGTGGGATGAAGCACAAGGCATTTATGTACCCGGCGTACAGGACAGAACAATTGAATTCCTTTTGTATGGTGTTGTAGCAATAGGAATTACTGTTTTATTTATCATTATTTGGAAAAGTGCAATAAGCAGTTCATATAAGGCACAGTGTGAAAAAGCAGAAGGTAAGCGACCAGCTTCATTCAGACAGGATCTTAAGAGCTTAACAGACAAAAACTTAAACAGGTTATTACTTGCATTACCTGTAACGGGTGTTGTTGTATTTACAGTTCTCCCTCTTGTGTTTATGATTTGTATGGCATTTACTACATACGATTTGAATCATCCTCTTGTATTTAACTGGAATGGTCTCGCTAACTTTGGTAAAGCATTAAATTTGAAAGATTCAGTTGGACAGGAATTCTGGCCGGTACTTGGTTGGACATTATGTTGGGCAGTGGCAGCAACATTCTCTAACTTTATACTTGGAACTATTCTTGCAATTGTTATTAACAGAAAGGGTACAAAGCTTAAATCAATGTGGAGATTTAACTTTATGCTTTCAGCTGCCATACCTCAGTTCGTTTCATTGTTATTAATGAGAACTATGTTTAATGATAATGGTATAATTAATACAATGTTAATTAATGCCCATGTTCTTACAAAAGGAATATCATTCTGGCAGTCAACTTTCTGGGCTAGATTTTTGGTAATTATGATTAATATCTGGGTTGGTGTTCCATTTACTATGATGCAGGTTACAGGTGTACTTCAGAATATCCCTTCTGATTTATACGAAGCTGCAAAAGTTGATGGTGCTGGTCCAATCAGAATATTCTTCAAGATTACATTACCATACCTGTTATTTGTAACAGGACCATATCTTATTACTTCATTTACAGGTAATATTAACAACTTTAACGTTATTTTCTTACTTTCAGGCGGTGGCCCTACAAAGAACCTTGCATCGACCTCAGGTAAGACAGACCTTCTTGTTACATGGTTGTATAAGTTAACAGTAGGTACAGACAGACCATACTATAATATTGGTGCCGTTATCGGTATCCTTACATTTATCATCCTTGCATCTGTATCGTTGCTTACTTACCATCGTACAGGAGCATATAAGAACGAGGAGGGATTCCAATAATGAAAAAAGTATCATCAGGAGCAAAAGTAAGAAAAACTATAGGAAACATATTCGTATATATTATTCTTGCAGCGTTATCAGTTATTTGGCTTTTCCCGATCGTTTGGATTGTACTTATCAGCTTTAAGAAAGATAAGGGTATGTATATGTCAACCCTTTTCCCAAAGGAATACTGGTTCGGCAACTATAAGAAATTGTTTACTGAAACTAACATAATCAATTTCCCACAGATGTTCCTTAACACATTGATTATTGCTGTTTTCTGTTGTATTATATCCACATTCTTCGTACTTTGCGTTTCATATGTAATGTCAAGAATGAGATTCAGAATGAGAAAACCATTTATGAATATTGCATTAATCCTTGGTATGTTCCCTGGATTTATGTCGATGATTGCAACTTATTACATTCTTAAGTCCATCGGTCTTACACAGGGATCCATGATCAGGGTTGCGCTGATTATGGTATACTCCGGAGGCTCGGGACTGGGATTCTACATAGCCAAAGGCTTCTTTGATACGATTCCTAAGTCCGTGGATGAAGCTGCATACATTGACGGTGCAACACGTTGGCAGGTATTTACAAGAATTACAATACCTCTCAGTAAACCAATTATTGTATATACAGTATTGAACTCATTTATGGGTCCATGGCTTGACTTTATTTTCTGTAAAGTTATCTGTGGTACTGACCAGAGATTCTATACGGTATCAGTTGGTTTGTGGAGTATGCTTGAGAAGGAATATGTATATAATTGGTTTAACTGTTTCGCAGCCGGTGCGGTTGTGGTATCGGTGCCAATTGCAATTCTCTTCTTGATAATGCAGAAATTCTATCAGGAAGGTGTATCAGGTGCTGTAAAGGGCTGATATATTTATAAGAAATATTTTATGAAACAAATACACTCAGTATGGGGATTCCCTGTACTGGGTGTAAACTTTATAACAAGGAGAACATAATGAAAAAAATCAAAAAAATCTGGGCTCTCTTGCTTATTGCAGCACTTTCTGTTTCGATATTGGCAGGCTGCGGCAAAAAGAAAGAGGATAACAATAGCAATGTAAAATTGGATCCGGATAATCTTGTGTCTGCAAATGTAGATGATAAATATGGTTCATGTTATCAGGTATTTATATATTCATTCTGCGACAGTGATGGAGATGGAATAGGCGATTTTAATGGCCTTACATCCAAACTCGATTATATTAAAGATCTCGGATTTGACAGTATATGGCTTCTTCCGTTCCATAAATCACCAACATATCATAAGTATGATGTAATTGACTATTATTCAATAGATGAAGAATATGGAACTATGGAAGATTTCGATAAGTTCATTGCAGCATGTAAAGAAAAAAACATTGATGTATATATGGACCTTGTAATTAACCATACAAGTTCACAACATGATTGGTTTAAAACTGCAAGAGAATATATAAAAGGACTTAAAGAAGGAGAAGAACCTGATTATTCTGTATGTCCTGAAGCTGAATATTATAATTTTAATAAAGAAGGCGGAAGTGGTTATACTAAGATACCAGGAGACGGCGGATGGTATTACGAAAGCCAGTTCCAGAGCGGCATGCCGGATCTTAATCTTGATTGTAAAGCACTCAGGACTGAGATTGAAAAAATAGCTAAGTTCTGGTATGACAAAGGAATCAGAGGATATCGTCTTGATGCGGCACTTCATTATTATGAAGGCAATAACGAAAAGAGTACGGAAGCATTGAAATGGTTCTATGATTATGTTGAGTCATTAGATTCGTCAAATTATGTAGTTGCGGAAGTATGGTCTGATGCATCGGCACTTGATAAATTCTATGAGAGTGGCGTAGACAGCCTTTTTAACTTCCCATACGGAACATCAGAAGGATACCTTGTACTTACATGTAACAGAGCAGGAAATGGTTCCGGCGGTGGAAAGTTTGCTAACTTTGTTGTAAACCGATATGTAGAAGTCAAAGCAATTGACAGCAATTATATCGATGCTGTATTCCTTGGAAATCATGATACAGGCCGTCCGGCAGGTTTCTTGAAATATAATGAAAACGCTGTTAAATTCGGTGCGGCATTACAGTTCTTTACACCTGGTAAGACATTCGTATATTACGGAGATGAGCTTGGCATGACAGGTACGGGAAAAGATGAAAATAAGCGTGCACCAATGTATTGGACTGAGAATGAAAATACTGCGGGAATGACAAAAGGCCCTTCTGCAATGGAAAAACAGGAACACAGATTTGGTTCGTACGAGACACAGAAAGATGATAAGTTATCTATTTATAACTATTATAAAAAAGCACTTCTTATCAAAAATGCTTTCCCTTCAATAGGAAGAGGAACTCCTGAGGCATTAACAAAGCTCATTGAACAGGATGGTAACTTATATGCATTGTCATATACTACAGATAATGAGAAGACATATGTAATATGTAATGATAGTGAAGAAGCAACAACAGTGACTGTTTCTAAATCAGATTACAGTTATACAGGAATAGCAGCTACGTTATCTGTATCTGAAGAAGAGGCATCACTTGATGGAGAAAAATTAACAATACCGGCATTTGGCTGTGTAATATTAAAATAATAAAGACTGTCTGAAAACAGTCTTTAAGGTAAGACTCTGTTCACATTGTAAAGACTTTGTGAACAGAGTTTTTCATATATAATAGTCAAAAGAGACTCTGTTAGCCACATGGGGATTATATTTTTTACCCATTCTGATATGCTCCGGGGAATTTAGATATTCAGAAAGAACAGATTCGTCCTCAAGAACCATTTCAATCATCAAATCCATATTAGCAGGACGATCAATACAATTTTTGTGAATTGAAATTTCTTTGATTTTTGGATACTCTTCTTTAATTCTGGAAAAAGCATCAACATATTCGTTAAAATGTTCTTCTTTAAAAAAATTATCTTCAAAAGTAAAAATTACAAAATGCTTTAACATATAAAAAACCTCCCTTAAAAATAAGTTGACATAAGTATAAATCCGGTGGTAGCATTAATCAATATGAAAGTTAATTTTTATCGTAAAATGGAGTTGGTTTTATGAGTTATAATGTAAGTCTGCCATCTTATTCAGTTGGCACGGATGTATATAAACTTGTCGGCAGTATTTGTGCCGGATATGGTCATAAAGCGGCAGCAATAGGTGGACATAAGGCTATGGCTGCGGTTAAAGATAAACTGTGTAAAGCAATAACAGATTCTGATATTGAAATCAGCGATTTTATATGGTATGGCGGTGAAGCTTCATATGAAAATGTGGAGAATCTTATGGCGCTTGAAGCTGTCAGAAATGCAGATATGTTATTTGCAATTGGCGGAGGAAAAGCCACAGATACAGTCAAGACACTTGCGGATATGACCGGCAAACCTGTTTTTACATTTCCTACAATTGCATCTAACTGTTCATCCTGTACATCAGTTTCAATAATGTATAAGAATAATGGTATATTTTTAAAACCTCATTTTTTTGCCGACCCACCGGCTCATGCATTTATTGATACAGAGATTATCGCTGATTCTCCTAAGAGATATATGTGGGCAGGAATCGGGGATACATATGCAAAGCATTTTGAAAGCAGTATTTCCTCAAGGGATGAAGAGGTTCCTCATTATATTGCTTTAGGTGTCAATATTGCAAGAATGTGCTATGAACCCATGTTAAAATATGGCAGAAAAGCACTCGAAGATATTGAGAAACATCTGGTAACTTCTGATTTTGAACAGGTGCTTCTGTCAATTATAGTAAGTACGGCGGCAGCGTCAATTCTCTTAACTAATGATAAGATAATCGATTACAATACAGGGCTTGCACATGCAATATTTTACGCCCTTACCACATATCCTCATATTGAAAAGAACCATTTACACGGAGAAGTAGTAGCTTTTGGTGTACTTGTACTTTTACTGGTAGACAATGATGAGGAAAATTTCAAAAAATTATATGAATTTAATAAGGCTGTAGGATTACCGGTCAGACTTGAAGACATAGAGATTAGCAGGGATGATATCGACAAAGTGGCCAAAATCACGGTGGCAATGAAGGATATCGAACATAATCCTTATGAAATAACATCAGATATGGTTAAAGCGGCACTTATTAAATTAGAAAATATATAAAAGAGGAAGAAAAGATGAAAAAGAAATTAGCATTATTTTTTACTGCCATTTTAGCAATGGCATGTGTACTGTCAGGATGCGGAGGCAAGGACAAAAAAACATCCGGTAAGAAAATCGGAGTTATCCAGATGATAGAAAACGGCGCGTTCAATGATATGAGAGACGGTATTCTCGAAGAAATGAAAGCAAAGGGATATGAAAATGTTGAAGTTAAATGTGCACAGGGAGATGCATCCGCTCTTCAGACTATAGCACAGAATATGGCAGACGGTTCTTACGACCTTGTTTTTACAATTGCAACACCATCAACACAGGCAATCGTTAATCTTGAAACAGAGACACCTGTATTTTTCTGTGCGGTTTCGGCACCGGTGGCTGCAGGCGTAATCACAGATATGGAAAAACCTGACAAGAATGCTACCGGAACAAGCAATGCAATTCCTGTAAGTGATATTTTTGCACTCAGCAATAAACTTACACCTGATGTGAAGACTTACGGATTTATATACTGTACAAGTGAAGATAACTCAGTTAATACTGTTAAAAATGCCAAAGAATACTGCGACAGCAATAATATCAAATACGAGGAAGTATCTGTAACGTCTTCATCGGATGTTGAACAGGCAATCAAGTCACTTACAGATAAAGGCGTAGATGCTGTTTTCATTCCAAATGACAGCGTTGTTATGTCAGCAATGTCCGTAGTAACAGAAGTGGCAAGGGACAAAAAGATTCCTGTATACGGAAGTTCAGCAACAATGGTTGACGCCGGCTGCTTTGCAACAATAGCTATTTCTGATAAAGAAATCGGTAAGATGACAGCTGATATGGCAGTAGAATATCTTGACGGAGGAAAGAAAGTAGAAGAAATTCCTGCCGTTGTTGTTCCTGCATCAAAAACAGTTGTAAATAAGACAACAGCAGAAGCAATTGGGGTAACTATTTCAGATAATGCAGAAATTACTTATGTTGAAGATGCGAAATAAAACAGAAAGGATGTCTTTTTGACATTACAGATTAAGTTATGGCAATATGGTTCAGTACCTTACAACAGGGTTTTATATATGGAATAATGGCGTTGGGCATATATATAAGTTTTAAAATACTTAATGTACCTGACCTTACAATGGAAGGAAGTTTTTCTTTTGGGCTTGCGGTATCGGCAATGATGACAATTGCCGGACACCCATATCTTGGTCTGGTTCTTTCTCTTGTAGCAGGAGCTGCGGCGGGATGTGTAACGGGTATATTACAGACAAAACTTAAAATACATCCTATTCTTGCCGGAATAATTACCATGAGCGGTCTTTATTCAATAAATCTTAAAGTTATGGATAATGCGGCCAATGTATCCCTGCTTAAAGGAAAGCCAAGAACTATTTTATCCGATATGAGGGAGCTGCTCCCTAATCTTGATAAAGAGGTGGTTAAGATAATAATACCTGCAGTGTTTGTGGTTTTGTTTATTATATTGCTTACGTTTTTTTTCAAAACACATTACGGACTTTGCATAAGAGCGACAGGTGACAATGCAGATATGTTAAGAGCTTCATCGGTAAATGTTGATGTTACCAAAATTGTGGGACTGGGAATAAGCAATGCGTGTATAGCTTTTTCAGGCGGATTGCTGGCACAGATACAGGGTTATGCGGACATTAACAGCAGCATAGGCATGCTGGTTGTCGGCCTTGCTTCTGTTATCATCGGTGAGACGATTTTTGGCAGACATAATGTAATGATTGGACTAATTTCTGTAATAGTGGGTTCAGTTATTTACAGACTGATAATATCTGTGGTATTGAGATATGATATTCTGCCTGTATATATGTTCAAATTGGTTTCCGCAGTTGTGGTAGCAGTTGCGTTATCAATTCCTGCCATTAAGGAAAATATTAATAAAGCCAGATTAATTCATAAAGGAAGGAGTAACAGTAATGTTAGAAATAACTAATGCGGTAAAAGTATTTGCTCCTTCGACACCTAATGAAATGAAAGCGCTTAACGGACTTAACCTTAAGCTTGAAGACGGCGAATTTGTAACCATCATAGGCTCAAACGGAGCAGGTAAATCTACACTTTTTAATGCTATCTGCGGTAATTTCTGGCTGGATTGCGGCATGATTTTACTGGATGGCGAAAATATTACCTTTAAATCCGAACATAAAAGGGCAAAAGTTATCGGAAGAATTTTCCAGGACCCTATGAAGGGAACAGCGCCTAACCTTACAATAGAAGAAAACCTTGCTCTTGCATATTCAAGAAGCAAGCATGCAGGACTTAGAAGTGCCGTTACCAAAAAGGAAAGAAAAATGTTTAAGGAAGCCCTTGCCGGGTTTTCCATGGGACTTGAAGAAAGAATGGATACAAAAGTAGGTCTTTTATCAGGAGGCCAGAGACAGGTTGTTACTCTTTTGATGGCAACCCTTGTTCCACCGAAACTTCTTCTGCTTGATGAACATACGGCTGCACTTGATCCGGCTACGGCGGACAAGGTTATGGATATTACAAAAAGAATTATTTCTGAAAATAATCTGACTACGTTAATGATTACCCATAACGTGACACAGGCACTTGAAACAGGAACCAGGACGATTATGCTTGACAGAGGAAATATCATATTTGACATTTCGGAAAATGAAAGAAAAAATATGACGGTAGATGACCTTATGGATATGTATTCCGCAAAGAAAAAAGAAAAATTTGCTACGGACAGCATTGTTTTTTCATAGATTTTACCGGTAAAAATCACACCATCCGGACAATACTTCCGGGTGGTGTTTTACTATGTTTATAATTGACATTTATATGACCTCATGATATTATTATTCAGGAAATCAACTTTCTATTATTATAAATAAACATTGTTAAAAAAGTAACAATGTTGACAGGAGAGCTTATGAAAGCAGTGTATCCAGGGAGTTTTGATCCAATCACCTATGGACATCTTGATATCATAACAAGAGCATCAAGAATTGTGGACGAACTCGTTGTGGGAATATTGGTTAATAATACCAAAAGACCGATGTTTACAATGGATGAGCGTCTTGAGATGTTACGAGAGACTGTTAAGGATTTACATAATGTCGAGGTGAAAACTTTTGAAGGTATGACAATTGATTTTGCGAGACAGAATGGAGCAAAAGTAATCATCAGAGGATTAAGAGTTATTTCTGATTATGAGACTGAGATGCAGATTGCCCAGACTAACAGAAGTCTTGATCCGGAGATTGAGACACTGTTCCTATCTACCGGTCTTGAATATTCTTTCCTTAGTTCCACAATTGCTAAGGAAGTAGCATTTTACAATGCCGGAGTTGAGAAACTGGTACCACCAATTGTTGCCCGTAAATTTAAAGAAAAATATAAAAAGTAAATATTCAAGGAGGATTTTTCTAATGGCTAAGAAAATCGTTTTAGCAGGCGCATGCCGTACTGCAATCGGAACTATGGGAGGAGCTTTAAGCACAGTTCCTGCTGTAGATTTAGGAGCAATCGTAATCAAAGAAGCTCTTAACAGAGCAGGAGTACCTGCTGACAAAGTAGATCATGTATATATGGGATGCGTTATCCAGGCAGGTCTTGGACAGAATGTTGCACGTCAGGCAACAATCAAGGCAGGACTTCCAATTGAGACAACAGCCGTAACAGTCAATGTTGTATGCGGTTCAGGACTTAACTGCGTTAATATGGCAGCACAGATGATTGAAGCCGGAGATGCTGATATCGTTGTAGCAGGTGGTATGGAAAGCATGTCAAGAGCACCATATGCACTTCCAAATGCAAGATTCGGTTACAGAATGAACAACGGAACTCTTGTTGATACAATGGTTAATGATGCTCTTTGGGATGCATTCAACAACTACCATATGATTAAGACTGCTGATAATATTTGTGAACAGTGGGGCCTTACAAGAGAAGAAATTGACCAGTTTGCAGTAAACAGCCAGGCTAAGGCAACTAAGGCTCAGGAAGAAGGAAGATTTAAAGATGAAATCGTTCCTGTAGAAGTTAAGGTTAAAAAGAATACAGTTATTGTTGATACAGATGAGGGACCACGTCCTGGAACAACAATGGAAGGTCTTGCAAAACTTCGTACAATCAATCCGGACGGATTTGTTACAGCAGGTAATGCATCAGGAATCAATGACGGTGCAGCAGCAATCGTTGTTATGTCAGAAGAAAAAGCTAAAGAACTCGGTGTTAAACCAATGGCAACATGGGTAGCCGGAGCACTCGGCGGAGTAGATCCATCAATCATGGGTATCGGACCTGTTGCATCAACAAAGAAGGTACTTGCTAAGACCGGTTTAACAATTGATGATATGGACTTAATTGAAGCTAACGAAGCTTTTGCGGCACAGTCAGTAGCTGTAGCTAAAGAACTTAACTTCAATATGGATAAAGTTAATGTAAACGGTGGTGCAATCGCACTCGGACATCCGGTTGGAGCATCAGGATGCCGTATCCTTGTAACATTACTTCATGAAATGGCTAAGAGAGATGCCAAGAGAGGTCTTGCTACACTTTGTATCGGCGGTGGAATGGGCTGCTCAACAGTTGTAGAACGTGACTAATTAAATAATAACTGCCATCCCCTGACAGGGATGACAGTTATTGTTGTGTAATATATAAAAGGAGACTATTGATATGGAATTCGTTACATACGAAACTGAAGGACATGTTGGTTTAATTACAATCAACAGACCTAAGGCATTAAACGCCTTAAACAGCCAGGTTCTCGAAGAACTTGATGCAACATTCAAGAGTGTGGATTTATCAGAAATCCGCTGCCTTATTTTAACAGGCGCAGGCGAAAAGTCATTTGTTGCCGGAGCAGATATCGGAGAGATGAGCACACTTACAAAGGCAGAAGGTGAAGCATTCGGTAAGAAGGGCAATGACGTATTCAGAATGATAGAGACATTCCCAATTCCTGTAATTGCGGCCGTAAACGGATTCGCACTCGGCGGCGGTTGCGAGATTTCTATGAGCTGTGACATCAGAATCTGTTCAGAAAATGCAGTATTCGGACAGCCAGAAGTAGGACTTGGAATCACACCTGGTTTTGGCGGAACACAGAGACTTGCAAGACTTGTTGGTGCCGGTATGGCAAAACAGATGATTTATTCTGCACGCAATATCAAAGCAGCAGATGCTTACAGAATCGGTCTTGTTAATGACGTATATACTGCTACAGTTGATGAAGCAGGTAATGTAACTGCTACTGCACAGGAAAATCTTATAGCAGCGGCAAAGAAAATGGCTGCAGGAATTGCAGCACAGGCGCCTATTGCAGTTCGTAACTGCAAGAAAGCAATTAATGATGGTCTTCAGACAGATATGGACAAGGCAATTGTAATCGAAGAGAAATTATTCGGTAACTGCTTTGAGACAGAAGATCAAAAGGCTGGTATGGGCAACTTTCTTGAAAAAGATAAAGAGAAAAAGTTAAAAGTTGTTCCTTTTCAGAATAAATAATCAAAAATAATACAATTTTAGGAGGTCGCAACATGAAAGTTGGCGTTATTGGTGCAGGAACTATGGGCCAGGGAATTGCAAAGGCATTTGCTTTGGTTGATGGTTACACAGTAGCTCTCTGCGATATTAAGCAGGAATGGGCTGAAGGCGGAAAGGATAAAATCGCTAAAGGCTACGCAAAATTAGTTGAAAAAGGAAAGATGACACAGGAAACAGTTGATGCCATCCTTGCCAGAATCACTCCCGGTCTCAAAGAAGATCTTTGCGCAGATTGTGATTTAATCGTAGAAGCAGCATTTGAAAATATGGAAGTTAAGAAGACAACATTCGCTGAATTAGACAAGATTGCTAAGCCTGAATGTATTTTCGCTTCTAACACATCAAGCCTTTCAATTACAGAAATCGGAAACGGACTTACACGTCCAATGGTAGGAATGCATTTCTTCAATCCTGCTGACCGTATGAAACTTATCGAAGTAATTGCAGGCGTAAATACTCCTGATGCTACAGTAGAAGCAATAAAGAAGATTTCAGAAGAAATCGGTAAGACTCCTGTACAGGTTAATGAAGCTGCCGGCTTCGTTGTTAACCGTATATTAATTCCAATGATTAACGAAGCTGCTTTCATTAAGATGGAAGGTGTTTCTGATATCGCAGGAATTGATTCAGCTATGAAGCTTGGTGCTAATCATCCAATGGGACCACTTGAATTAGGTGATTTTGTAGGACTTGATATCTGCCTTGCTATTATGGATGTTCTTTATAAAGAAACAGGCGACAGCAAGTATCGTGCATGTCCACTCCTTCGTAAGATGGTTCGTGGTGGAAATCTTGGCTGCAAGAGTGGCAGAGGCTTCTATGTATACAATGCTGACCGTACAAAGACACCAGTTGATGCTTTATAATTAAAGCATTAGCAATATATAGGAGGAATTATACAAAATGGATTTCATTTTAGACAAAAAACATGAAATGGCAAGATCTCTTTTCAGAGATTTCGCCCAGAATGAAGTAAAACCTCTCGCTCAGGAAGTTGACGAGACTGAACAGTTCCCAGTTGGTACTGTTGAGAAAATGCAGAAGTTAGGTTTCATGGGAATACCTGTTCCACAGGAACTCGGCGGACAGGGCTGTGATATCTTAACATATGCTATGTGTGTTGAAGAATTATCAAAAGTTTGCGGTACTACAGGTGTTATTGTATCAGCTCATACATCACTTTGCGTAGACCCAATTTTAACATACGGAACACCGGAACAGAAGGAAAAATATGTAAGACCACTTGCAACAGGTGAAAAACTTGGAGCTTTCGGTTTAACAGAACCTGGTGCAGGTACTGATGCACAGGGTGTTCAGACAAAGGCTGTTCTTGACGGAGACGAATGGGTTCTTAACGGATCTAAGTGTTTCATCACAAACGGTAAGTATGCAGATGTTTACATCATCATTGCCGTAACAGATGTAGTTGAAGATAAGAAGGGAAGAAAGAAAAAATTATTCTCTGCTTTCATCGTAGAAAAAGGAACACCTGGATTTACATTCGGTACAAAAGAAAAGAAGATGGGTATCAGAGGCTCTGCTACTTATGAATTAATTTTCCAGGATTGCAGAATTCCAAAGGAAAATCTTCTTGGACAGCAGGGAAAAGGTTTCCCAATCGCTATGCATACTCTTGATGGCGGACGTATCGGAATTGCTGCTCAGGCACTTGGTATTGCTGAAGGCGCATTAGAGACAACAATCGATTACGTTAAAGAGAGAAAACAGTTTGGACGTTCAATCGCTCAGCAGCAGAATACACAGTTTGTACTTGCTGATCTTGCAACAAAGGTTGAAGCTGCCCAGTTATTAGTATACAAAGCTGCATGTGCTAAGATGACACAGAAGGTTTACTCTGTTGAAGCTGCAAAGGCTAAATTATTTGCTGCTGAAGTTGCAATGGAAGTTACAACAAAGTGTGTACAGTTACATGGTGGATATGGTTACATCAGAGAATATGATGTTGAACGTATGATGCGTGATGCTAAGATCACAGAAATCTACGAAGGAACATCTGAAGTTCAGAGAATGGTAATCTCAGCAGATTTATTAAAATAGACTATAAGGAGTGAATAACCGTGAAAATCGTAGTATGTATAAAGCAGGTTCCTGATACTAAAGGCGGAGTTAAGTTTAATCCTGATGGAACACTTGACAGAGCTGCAATGCTTACAATCATGAACCCTGATGATAAAGCTGGTCTTGAAGCAGCACTTAGATTAAAAGATCAGTATGGAGCAGAAGTTACTGTACTTACAATGGGTCTTCCAAAGGCAGAAGATGTTCTTCGTGAAGCAATTGCCATGGGTGCTGACAATGGTATCCTTGTTACAGACAGAGTTTTAGGTGGAGCTGATACATGGGCTACATCAACAACAATTGCCGGTGCATTAAGAAATATTGATTATGACCTTGTAATTACAGGCCGTCAGGCTATTGATGGTGATACAGCCCAGGTTGGACCACAGATAGCAGAACATCTTGGAATTCCAGTAATTTCATATGCCCAGGATATCAAAGTTGATGGAAACAAAGTTACTGTACAGCGTCAGTATGATGATGGATATCATATCGTAGAAGCTGAAATGCCATGTCTTATAACAGCTCTTTCTGAATTAAATGAGCCTAGATATATGACACCTGCAGGAATCTTCAAAGCTTGTGACACAAGTTTTACAGTTTGGGGAAGAGCAGACCTTAAGGATGTTGAAGATGGCAATCTCGGTCTTAACGGCTCACCAACAAAGATAGCTAAGGCATCTGATAAAGTACGTAAAGGTGCCGGAGAGAAGGTTACTCCTGATTCACCTGAAGATGCAGTTAACTACATCGTTGGTAAATTAAAAGAGAAACATATCATTTAACAGAAGGAAATGGTGAACAAATATGAAAATGAGTCCAGAAGAAATTGCACAGTACAAAGGTGTCTTTGTATTTGCACAGCAGGTAGATAATGAGATCAGCGGTATTGCTTTTGAATTACTTGGAAAAGCTAAGGAATTAGCTGCTCCTCTTAATACAGAAGTTACAGCAGTTCTTATTGGTTCAGATGTAAAGAATCTTGCAGATACTCTTGCAGAGTATGGTGCAGATAAGGTTATCGTAGTAGATGATCCTGAATTAAAAGTATATAGAACAGAACCATATGCTCATGCATTAGCATCAGTAATTAATGAATTTAAACCTGAAATCGTATTAGTCGGTGCTACAGCAATCGGCCGTGACCTTGGTCCAACAGTTTCAGCAAGAGTTGCAACAGGTCTTACAGCAGACTGTACTGTACTTGAAATCGGTGATTTCCCAATTAATGCAATTCCTGGTAGAGAAAGTGAACAGAAGCACAACCAGTTATTAATGACACGTCCTGCATTCGGCGGTAACACAATCGCTACAATCGCTTGTCCTGATAACAGACCACAGATGGCAACAGTACGTCCGGGTGTTATGCAGAAAATCAGCCCAATCGCAGGCGCTAAGGCTGAGGTTATTGAATTCAATCCTGGTTTTACACCTAACAATAAGTATGTTGTTGTTAAAGAAGTTGTTAAAGCTGTATCTGATATCAAAGATATCATGGATGCTAAGATCCTTGTATCAGGCGGACGTGGAGTTGGTTCAGCAGAGAACTTCAAGATGCTTGATGAACTTGCAGAAGTTCTTGGCGGACAGGTTAGCTGCTCAAGAGCAGTTGTTGATAACGGCTGGAAGCCAAAAGATCTTCAGGTAGGTCAGACAGGTAAGACAGTACGTCCTAATGTATATTTTGCAATCGGTATTTCAGGTGCTATCCAGCATACAGCCGGAATGGAAGAATCAGACATCATCATCGCTATTAACAAAGATGAGACTGCTCCTATTTTCGATGTAGCTGATTATGGTATCGTAGGTGATCTTAATAAGATTGTTCCTGCACTTACAGCACAGTTAAAGGCTGAATTAAGCAATAAATAATCATTAATTTGATTGAAAGAGTATCACATATGTGGTACTCTTTTTTTATACATAAAATTATAGAAGTCAGAAGGAGAGACCAATGATAGCGGTAGTAGTAAAGTGTGGGAAGAATGATTATATGGTTATTGATGACAGGGAGTGGTCGTCGTTTAACAACAGTATAAAGAGCTTATCAGGTTCAGATAAGAAGAACAGAACATACCAAATCGGAGACAGAAATTTTACATATAAAGAGACAAAAAAATTTAAACATTTATTTACGGGAACTTACGCAAGTGCATATAATTTAATGCCGGAAATTATTACAGAGCATGGAAATTATAAAAACCTTATAGATGATATACTGGAATCACTTAAAATAGCACCGGGCAAGAGGTGGGATTATGTCTTATTTTTCGCAAATGACTTTAATAAGTCAGTTTTTAAAGGCACGGACTATGACTATAATTTTGAAGCTGTCAAAAAGCATGAATTCTTAATGTTTTTTGAAGATGAAAATATTGAAAAATTAAGGAACGGTGAATACGAAGCTTTACTGAAAATAGCTTTGTATGCAAGGTATGATACTGAGGATAATATTCTAAACAGGATTCTTGGGGATGCCAGATTTGAACTTCCGGCAGATTTTGATATATATTATTCCGATGAATCGGAAATGGACGAGAAACTTAAATTTATCAGGAATAAATCAATAATCGAGGACTTTTTTATTAATAACAGGAGGGGATTACAGCGTTTTCTCGCAAGAGAAAATGAGTATAGTACGGAGATTATTTCTGTACTTAGCCAGATAAATCCTGTTATTTATACAACTGACAGGCCGGTAAGCAGGATGCGATTTACGGATTTGTTTCCTAAAAAGATTAAAGATAAGATTGGAATTATGGGCTTCCTTGATGCAAGAAGTGCAACCAACAATATTATTATAAGAATTAGTCAGACAGCGGATAAATTATGCAAATTAGACTTTGAAAGCGCATATAAGGTTCAAAGTGAAATTGATAAAGCATCAGCGGATTTTTGCGAAATTGCGGAAACTGCCATTGACGGAATAGTTAATGTTCCCGAACTTTTTAATAATAACAGCTCTAAGAAAATACTTGAAAGTATCGGTAATGTTACCAAATGTGAAGGCAACAGGGATAAATATATAGACTTACTCAATCGTGCAATTCTTGCGTTTGATAATGAAAATTACACAAAAGAAGAACTTAAACCGATTTTTTCGCTGTGGGTAGAGGGCTGGTCAGTAGAATTCAAAAGATGTGCCAAATATCTTACCGATGAAAGTATTGACTTCATGAAAAAGTATCTTTCAGAGGCAGAAATTAAAGTGGTGGAGGATAATTGCAATAAAAAATAATACAAATCAAAGAAATTGTAAATTGATAAATAATACTGTAAGATATACAATTTATCTATAATATTTTAACGAAGGAGTGTATATTATGATAAAAAAAAGAATTATATCACTTATAACAATTGTATTGTTTGGAATTTTGGTGTGTTGTCTGCCAGTAATGGCAGATGGGTCTTTTTCGTGGTCGCAAGACGCAAATAGGTCCAAGGCAGAAGTAACTTATTATGGAAATGTAAATTGGCTAGATAAAGGGATTGCACCTAACCGTTATACATTTTTTGCTAAATTATATGGAAAAGATAAGTCAGTTGTTACAGTAACTAATGCTGCATACTTGACAATTACGTCAGGCGTTATTGGAAAAATTATATTTACAGATAAGATATACTGGAATCACGAATATAGTACAACACAGAAAAGAACAACGGCTACGTCTATAAGAGTTCAGTGGGGTTTTGATGGTTTTTCCGGTTATAAGAGCTTAAGCTAAGGGAGTTGAATGGTTTGAAAAACAATAAAACATTTTCATATATAGTTTTATTTATATCAATGGTTATTTCTGTAATTGTTATAACAATGCTTGCACCTGTATCAGAAAATTTTCTGAATAGGAATGACGGTTACAGATATGAAGAATACATAAGTGTATATCCATTCATGGTAGAAGGCGGTACATCATATTCCGATGAAGAATATGATAAATATTCGGATATAATCAAGGGATTTATAGAAAAAATTAGTTTAATGGATGGCAATATTTCCATGGATCTGGAGCTCAATGTTTCGGGAGGTGCAACAGCACAGGGAAAGGTGTATTTTTCACTTAAAGAGACTCCTGCTGTACCGCTAGAAAAGAGTAAAGGCTCTATTGTTGAAAAAAACGGTGTCTATGTAGGCAATAAGTATGTTAAATTAATTGATAATGATATGATTAGTATCTTTAATGATAATTACAGTGTACTTGGAGTTGCTGCAACCAAAAAACTTGAGAAGAACGAGTGCATATATATTAAATATTCTGAATTGAATGACGCAATTAAAGAAAAAATTAACAGGAATTTATGCAAAAATGTCTATTTTGGTGAACCGGTGGTGATTCATTATGAAAGCAATAATGCTGATATGACATTGTTAAAGGATTATCTTACGGATAATACATATATGTATGAAATAACAGAGGCTTCGGGACAATCAGGTTATAATATACTTTTTGGAAAGATTAAGAATATATTGTTAGGTTTGACAGGACTACTCTGTATATTTGTGATCGGAGAATCCGTTGTGCTTTTGATGTCCTCACTTGTAAGAGAAGCTTTTATAAAAGAAGTTTTTGGTATGAGCAGAAGTAAAATTTATGTGCCTGTGCTTCTTAGAATTAGTTTATGTTTTGTGGCGGCTGCGATAGTGGGACTTTTAGTTGTTTATGTTATTTTTAAAGAAATTTTGGTTATTAGGTTCTGGTTATTGGCTACGGCCTTTTTATTAGTTGTTACTTTTGTGATATTTGGCTTCTCTTATCTGAACGTTGACAGACGCAGGGCTGACAGGGCAGAACAGATATTAAGATTTACGGAGTAGAATAATGAAATTAAAGAATAAAATCGGGATGGCATATGATATATGTCTGGAAAACAGGAAAAAGTTCTATATACATCTTTTAGCAGCATTTATATTTTACAGTATACTTATTTTTCTTATATATCTGATTGTTGATGCATACAGTTACGAATACAGAATTAAAAAAAGCATAAAATGTGGCATTGACAGGTTAGGGTATGTTTCGGTTCCTATAGATGCCAAATACAGTGAAAAAATATATTCCGAAATATCACAAATAGGAGAAATTGATAACATCGGATGTATTTCTGATGGCGTAGGTAATTCAGCTCCGGCATTACAGTTTTTACTTGATATACAAAGTGGACATAAAAATTCCAAAGATAAGACCGACTATGCTATAGAAACAACAGTTATGAATATAGGCATCTGGCCTGTTATGAATATTAATCTTGTTGAAGGAAAAGAACCATATGATGTAGATATTGAGGACAATAATAAAGATATAATTCTGTATTTGTCAGAAAAATATTGTGATATCGTAAGTGTAGGTGACGTCTTTGAAGACTGTGACGTAGAAGGAAATGTGATTTACAGATATACTGTAGGAGGATTTTTTGATGAAAAGTCATCTTTGATGGATCCACATGTTTTTGATGATTTAACATTGGTAAAGTCAGGCAGTTACTCAATGGAGTATGGAATCATTGAACTGGTACAATGGGAAAATTACGGTGGAAGCTTTTTTACATATAGTAAAGAGAATGATTATGATAATATAGTTTCAAAAATTAACGGGATTTCTGAAAAATATGACACAGAAATTAACACATATAAAATATCTTCTGTAGTCGGTTACACCAAAAAAAATACAGATATGCAGACTAGAGTTTTAAAAATTGCACTTGGACTTTTTGGCACTGCGATGATAATTTCTCTTTCGGTCAGCCAGATATATTCGATAATAACCAAATCAAGGGATTACGGAATAAGGCTTTCAAACGGAGTCACAAAGAAGGATATGTGCTCTATTATTTTTATACAGAATATAATTCAGACAGTTATACCTGTAATATTAAGTATGACTGCCATGTATTTTGTGTTAAGAATATTCTTTGGCGGAGACCTGACATCGGAACAATTAATAAAGCATATTTTCACTTTATATTGTGTGCCTATATCACTTGTTGTAACTATAATAGTTGTCATGATGTCTTCGGTGATTCCGGCTAAACTTATGAAAAAAACGTCTGTGCTTAACTTACTGAACGGGAGGATAACGGAATGATTGAACTTAAAAATGTTGTTAAAGTATATAATGCGGATGATACAAGTGTTAAGGCACTTGATAATATATCAATTAAAATTGATGACGGGGAATATATTGCCGTTATGGGACGTTCTGGTTCCGGTAAATCCACGTTGTTAAATATAATCGGAGGAATGGAGAAAGTTACGTCGGGACAGTATTTTTGCAATGAAAAAGAAATCAGCTCTTTAACAATAAAAGAACTTGATCTGTTCAGAAAAAATAATATCAGTTTTATATTCCAGAATTATTTTCTTATAAATTCATATACGGTGTCTGAAAATATTGAAGTGCCGCTTATTGCAAAGGGAATTCCGGCAAAGAAGCGGAAGAATATAGTTGATGAAATGATGAAAAAAACCGGAATAAGTGATATTGCCAAAAAATATCCCAATCATATTTCGGGAGGACAGATGCAAAGATGTGCTATTGCAAGGGCATTAGCTTCCGATAACAGTATTATTCTGGCAGATGAACCGACAGGAGCCCTTGATGCAAAGACGGGACAGGAGATAATGGAACTTTTAAATAATATTAAAACAAAAGGAAAAACAATTATTCTTGTAACCCACGATGAAAACATAGCTTCTTATGCGGATAGAATTGTAAGAATAGAAAATGGGAAAATAGTTTAAAAAAGGTGGAAATTACTCCACCTTTTTTTCATTATGTTAATGTTATTCAGTTCTGAGCGCTATAACAGGATCTTTCTTTGATGCTACCCTGGCAGGAATAAGACCTGCAATCAATGTGAGGAACACGCTTATTGCAATAAGGATAAGCGCACCCTTAAGCGGAAGAACTGCAACACCTGAAATTCCTGAGAATTTCTTGATGATTATGTTAATCGGTATGTTAAGCAGAAGCGTGAAGCCTATACCTATTATACCTGCCACAAGGCCTACAATCATTGTCTCGGCATTGAATACCCTTGAAATATCATGTTTGGAAGCACCGATACTTCTTAAAATACCGATTTCTTTTGTTCTTTCGAGAACAGATATGTATGTAATAATTCCGATCATAATTGATGAAACCACAAGTGAAATTGATACAAAGGCAATAAGCACATAAGATATTGCGTCAACAACTTTACTTACGGATGACATCATAAGACCTATGTAATCGGTATATGAAATTTCAAGGCTGTCATTACCTTCTGATTTGACTTTGTCATTATATGCTGAAATTATATCTGAAATGGCATCTTTTGATTCAAAGTCCTTTGCATAGATATTAATCTTTGAAGGGTTATCTGTTGTAACGTAGCCCAGTGCTTCAATATTATTTTTGTATGTATTTGAGCTTGACTGCTGTATCTGGCTCTTGAACATTTCAATTATTACATCATCAGAAAGGTTGGCAATGTAGGCACTGATTATTTTCTGCTGTTCTTCAGGAAGTGTACTTATATATGCATTAATATCATCCATTGTAAGGTCTATATCAACCGTTGAGAATGGAAGACCTGTAAGAACGTCTATATCAGGGTTATCAAGCTGTGCTTTAACTATATCTGACTTATTATTTTCCGAAACAATATAATCCACAAGGTTCTTTGTATAGCCGACAACGCCTGTAATTGAAGTAGCAACAGCATCATCTTTTGCAACTATAATTCCGGAAACTTTAACTTCAATACCATTGTCAATAAGCTGTTTTACATAATCTTCGCTGCTTGACATGTTCTTGTAGGCCCCTGTTGCTTCGTCATACCGGTAATATGCTGATGGAAGCACTACTTTAAATCTGAGATTTAAAAGATCCTCGTAACTATAGCTGCTTACTTTATCATCAAGCTGTTTGTTAAGATTAATCATTATATTTTTTAATTCGGATGAATTCCTGATACCCAGCGCATATAAAGAAACATCGGTAATCTGGTGATTCTTATCGGCTACAACAACAACTTCATTGTAATTGTCAGGCCATGAACCGGCAACAAGATCATACTGTGAATTAAGCAGGTCCTGATTATCAATCATCTGTGACCACATATCAGTGTTGGAAAATGAGGAAACAAGGGAAGATGACATTGTCTCATCGCTTACACCCCATATATCCTGATACAATGTGCTTGGATTGACTTTGTTAATTCCGCCGGAGTAATCTTTTGCATATACATTGAGAGGAATATCGTACTGGTATTGTACGTCAAGCACATAATCGCCGATATTACAATCCGGGCTTTCAAGATATTTCTTTAGTTCAGAAAGGTTATTTTTCTTAACCTCCGCAGACATTGTATTAACAAGCTGGCTCATAACAGGGGCAGCATATATTCGGCCTTCTTCCTTATCTTCAACTGTGCCTGTCTCGCCCATCATGGAATTAAGCATACTTGAATAGTCCACACTTTCATTTTCAATGGTTATAGGATATGTTGAAACGGTATCTTCCTGAACACGGTTTATGTATGCCTGAAATCCGGATGAAAGGGAAAGGATAAGGGCAATACCTATAATACCTATGCTTCCTGCAAAAGAGGTGAGGAATGTTCTGCCCTTTTTGGTAAGAAGATTCTTAAAGCTTAATGAAAGTGCGGTAAAAAATGACATTGACACTTTCTCTTTTTTATTTTTTTTATCCAAAGCTCCGGCAACAGGAGAGATTTCCTTGCCTGCAGGTATTTCATACGGAGCAGTATCATCGGTTACTTTACCGTCAAGGAGTCTTATGATTCGAGATGAATACTGCTCTGCGAGTTCAGCATTATGTGTAACCATGATGATGAGCTTGTTATCTGAAATCTTCTTTAAAATATCCATTACCTGTACGCTTGTTTCCGAATCAAGCGCACCTGTCGGCTCATCCGCAAGAATTATATCAGGGTCGTTAACAAGGGCTCTTGCAATGGCAACCCTCTGCATCTGTCCGCCCGACATCTGGTTAGGCTTTTTATTAATCTGGTCTCCAAGACCTACCATCTCAAGAGCTTCCACAGCACGTTTGCGGCGTTCTGTTTTGGATACACCGGATAATGTAAGCGCTAATTCAACATTGGACAAAACTGTCTGATGGGGAATCAGGTTGTAGCTCTGGAAAATAAAACCTATCTTGTGATTGCGGTAGGAATCCCAGTCTTTATCCTTAAATTCTTTGGTTGAACGGCCTCCTATAATCAGGTCACCGTCGCTATATCTGTCAAGACCGCCGATTATATTAAGCATTGTGGTCTTGCCACAGCCTGACTGGCCAAGAATTGATACAAATTCATGTTCACGGAAAGACAAGCTTATGCCCTGTAAGGCGTTGACAACAGTATCACCGGATATATAGTCTTTGGTTATGTTATTTAACTGTAACATTTTGACCTCCATTGTAAATTTAATCTTACATACTTTAACATAAAATCAGGTGAAAATAAATAATGATTAAGTGAACAAATATTAAATTTATCTAAAAAAATCTTCTAAAAGAAAGGAAACTGTGCTATAATATCATCGCGTTTAGTTTGTAAACAGAAGAGGAGAAATAGAGTGTCACCCGAACATAAGGAAATGTCTGAGGAACAGTTACGCCGAAGACGGATTAATTTATATAAGAAGATTATTATTGGAATTGTAATTACGTTTATTTTGTTACCGACGTTGTTATGTATTATATTATTTTGTAAAGTCAATAAATTGTCAGAACGGTTAGACGACATAAAGACCGCATTGGCTGCAACGGAGAAAGAGACTACGGATAAAGTCATGGAATCTGATCCGGATTCCGGAAATAATAAGAAACCGGCGGTAAACAGTGCCGATAAGCCGTCAAAGGACAGTGCAGATAAAGAGACGGACAGCGTGGTTAAAGAACTCTCTGATTCCGAAAAGATAGATAATGCACTGGCAGAGGGACGTAAGGTAGTGTATCTTACTTATGATGACGGTCCGAGTGCTAATACGGAAAAGCTGCTGGATGTACTTGACAAATACGGTATTAAGGCAACTTTCTTTGTTATCAAGACACCTGAATATGATGAATATGTAAAAGAAATTGTTACAAGAGGCCATACACTGGCAATGCATTCAACCACTCATGATTACCGCCATGTATACGAGAGTTATGATAGTTTTAAGGAGGAGGTTGATGTCCTTAGCAATTATCTTACGGAACTTACCGGTTTTACTCCTTTTGCATTCAGATTTCCGGGAGGTTCAAGCAACCAGCAGACAACACTTCCAATCCAGACTTTTATAAAGTATCTTGATGAAAAGAATATCGTATATTACGACTGGAATGTTTCATCGGGAGATGGCGGAAGTAAAGAATTGACAGTTGATGAAATATATAATAATGTAATTAGTGGTGTTGAAGGAAAGGATATATCAGTTGTGCTTATGCACGACTCGGAATACAGGGAAACAACTTTGCAGGCAACACCTAGAATAATTGAGAAATTACAGGAAATGGATGCATTAATCCTTCCTATCACAGAAGATACCGTTCCTGTTCATCACAATATTTAACCAGGAGGAAAGCAACAATGGGATTTTTTAAAGATTTAAAGCAGGATTTATCGCAGGCTGTAAATGAGCTTACAGAGGATGCGGCTAAGATTACATCGGATGAGTCAGAAAGTGTACAAGAGACAGTACCGGATGACGATGTTATGGTAGATACACTAAATGAAGAACCTGAAGATGCAGCCGAAGACATTGATGTGTCTAAGATGCTTGAGAATGTGGATACCAATGAAGAAGCGGTAACAGAAGAACCTAAAGCAGAAGAATCTGAGACAGCCGGACTTTTTAAGGAGCCTGAAAAAAAGAAAACAAAGAAAAATACAAAAGAACCTGTAGCAGAGCCTGTTAAGGAAGATGAACAGGAAGAAACGGATGAGACTACAATCATCTCAAGAGGTTTAAGAATCAAAGGAGATATCGAATCAAGCGGCTCTATTGAATTACTCGGTTCGGTTGAAGGAAATGTAAGCTGCAGCGGCAAGCTTGTTGCCAGCGGTAATATTACAGGTAATACCAATTCAAAGGAATTTTATTCAGACAATGCAAAAATAACAGGGGATATTAACTGTGAAGGTCCTGTTAAGATTGGCAACGGTTCAGTGATTATAGGTAATCTTTATGCACACTCCGCCGTTATAGCAGGAGCAATTAAAGGTGACATTGATGTCCACGGACCTGTAATAATTGATGCTACTGCAATTGTTATGGGTGATATCAAATCTGAATCCTTCCAGATTAACAGAGGAGCAGTTCTTGAAGGATATATTTCACAGTGTTATTCAGATAACAGTCCAAAGAAATTTTTTGGTGATAAATAAGAGAGGCTTTGACTATGAAAGAAAAAAGAATTTTATTAAAACTCAGCGGTGAGGCACTTGCAGGCGATAAGAAAACAGGCTTTGATGAAAGCACGGTTCTTGAAATTGCAGCACAGGTTAAGAAAATACATGACCTTGGAGCACAGGTTGGCGTTGTTATCGGCGGCGGTAATTTCTGGAGAGGACGTTCAAGTGAGAATATGGATAGAACCAAAGCAGACCAGATTGGAATGTTAGCCACGGTAATGAATTGCATCTATGTTTCTGAAATGTTCAGAAGCACAGGCATGAAAACCGCAATTTTAACTCCGTTTATGTGCGGTTCTGTTACGGAACTTTTCTCAAAAGATCTTGCCAACAGATATTTTGAAGACGGCACGGTTGTATTTTTTGCAGGCGGAACAGGACATCCTTATTTTTCTACAGATACAGGAATTGTATTACGTGCAATCGAAATGGATGCGGATGCAATTTATCTTGCCAAAGCCATTGACGGTGTATATGACAGTGATCCTAAGACTAATCCTGCAGCTAAGAAATATGATGAGATTTCAATAGATGAAGTTATTAATAAAAAACTTGCCGTAATAGATATGACAGCATCCGTGATGTGCATGGAACATAAGATGCCTTTGGTTGTTTTCGGACTTAATGAAAAGGAAAGTATTGTCAATACTTATAACGGAAATTTCAACGGAACAAAAGTAACCGTTTAATAAATATAAGGAGATTACAATAATGAGTGAAATTATTAAAACATACGAAGAAAAAATGATAAAGAGCTGTGATACGCTTGCGGCAGATTATGTGACAATCAGGGCAGGAAGAGCCAACCCTCACATCCTTGACAAACTTAAAGTGGATTATTACGGAACACCTACACCTTTCCAGCAGGTAGCCAATGTTTCCGTTCCTGAAGCAAGAATGATACAGATCCAGCCATGGGAAACAAGTCTTTTAAAAGAAATCGAGAAGGCAATTCTTATGTCAGACCTTGGACTTACACCAACCAATGACGGTAAGGTTATCCGTCTTGTTTTCCCTGAACTCACTGAGGACAGAAGAAAAGAACTGGTTAAGGATATCAAGAAAAAAGGCGAAAATACAAAGGTTGCAATAAGAAACATCAGAAGAGATGCCAATGATGCAATCAAAAAACTCAGCAAAGATACAGATATGTCAGAGGACGAAGTTAAGAAAAATGAAGATTCAATCCAGAAACTTACCGACAAATATGTAGCCCAGGTAGATAAGATGATTGATGAGAAGTCAAAGGAAATAATGACAGTATAATTTGCGGAGATAGTTATGGATTTTTACAATGAAAAACTGGAACTTAATGTTCCTGAACATATTGCCATAATTCTTGACGGAAACGGCAGATGGGCTAAGAAAAGGCTCCTTCCCCGTAATGCCGGACATCTTCAAGGCAGCAGGGTTCTGGAAAGAATATGTGATGATGCGATTGAGATAGGATTAAAATATCTTACCGTATATGTATTTTCAACTGAAAACTGGAAACGTTCTGAAAGCGAAGTGCAGGGACTTATGAAAATACTCAGAAATTATCTCAAAACCTGCATAAAAAGAGCCAGGGAAAAGAATATGAAGGTTGTCATTCTCGGAAAGCAGGATATGCTGGACGAGGATATAATCCGGAGTATTAACGAACTTGAGGAATCAAGTAAAAATAATACCGGACTTGTATTTCAGATTGCGCTTAACTATGGTGCAAGGGATGAAATGGTAAGAGCAATGAGAAAGATGACAAAAGATATGATTGACAAGGGAATTGCTCCGGAGATGATTACGGAAGATATGTTTGCATCATATCTTGATACCGCAGATGCTCCCGACCCTGACTTAATAATCAGGACAAGCGGGGAAAAGCGTATATCAAATTTCCTGTTGTGGCAGTGTGCATATTCAGAATTTGATTTTCCTGAAGTGTTGTGGCCTGACTTTAATAAGAAGCGCCTTATCGAAGCAGTTGAAAGATATAACAAAAGAGACAGACGATTTGGTGGAGTGAAGGAGGAATAACGTATGAAAACAAGAATAATCAGCGGTGCAGTACTTACCGTTATTTTAGTTGGTGCTGTTTTAGGCGGTGGAACTACGATGTTTATCCTTGCTGCAATAATAACTGCTCTCGGACTCTATGAACTCTATAAAGTTGTTGGAATTGAAAAAAAAGCATTGGGAATATGCGGATATATTTTAGCAGCATCTTTTTATACAATGCTCTGGTTTGATAAGTTACAGTACCTTGAGTATTTTTGTGTTGCCAGCGGTATTCTTACTATGTTCGTATATGTATGCAGCTTTAAAACAACAAGAGCCAAACAAGCGGCGTTTTCACTCCTTGGAATTTATTATGTGGCCATTCCTATTTCTTATATATACAGAATAAGAATAATGGAAAAGGGAATATTTATATTTATATTGGTATTTGTATGCTCATGGATTGCAGATACATTCGCTTACTTTACAGGAGTTAATCTTGGTAAACATAAACTTGTTCCCCACTTAAGTCCTAAAAAATCAGTTGAAGGCGCTATAGGAGGAATCCTTGGGGCAACTATCGTAGGTGTGGTATACGGACTTGTTCTGGGTAACTATTACAATGAAAGACTATGGCCGGCATTTGCGGTAATCTGCGTATTAGGTTCTTTTATTTCAATATTCGGAGATCTGGCTGCATCCGCAATTAAACGAAATTATGACGTTAAAGATTACAGCAATCTTATTCCGGGACATGGAGGAATACTTGACAGATTTGACAGTATGATTTTTGTGGCTCCGGTTGTATATATAAGTGCGGTTATTTTACTTCCACTATTAAAAGGATGATTAGTATGAAAAATATTGCTATTTTAGGGTCAACGGGTTCTATCGGAACCCAGACCCTTCAGGTAGTTCGTGATAATAATGACATTAAGGTCCATGCTATTGCAGCAGGACACAATATCAAAGCTTTGGCAGAACAGGTAAGGGAGTTCAGGCCAAAGCTTGTTTGCGTAGCAGAGGAAAAAAGCATAAATGAATTAAGGCTTCTGACACCTGATATTGATTACGAAGTGTGCTATGGAATGGAAGGACTTATCAGAGTTGCGACATATGATAAAGCTGAAATAGTTGTGACAGCAATAGTTGGCATGATTGGTATAATACCTACTATTGAAGCTATAAAGACAGGACATGATATTGCCCTTGCCAACAAAGAAACTCTTGTAACTGCCGGACATATTATTATGCCCCTTGCAGAGGAATATAATGTGAGAATTTTACCTGTTGACAGTGAACACAGTGCCATATTCCAGTCTTTGAACGGCGAAGACAGAAGAACTATTGATAAGATTTTACTTACGGCATCCGGTGGACCATTCAGAGGATACACAAGAGAACAGATGCGGGACGTAAAGCTTGAGGATGCCCTGAAACATCCAAACTGGTCAATGGGACATAAGATAACCATTGATTCGGCTACCATGGTTAATAAAGGCCTTGAGGTTATGGAAGCAAGATGGCTTTTTGATGTGGGCATGGATGATGTACAGATTATAGTACAGCCACAGAGCATAATACATTCTATGGTGCAGTTCGTAGACGGCGGAATAATAGCACAGCTTGGCTGCCCTGATATGAGACTTCCTATACAGTATGCACTTTACTATCCTGAGAGAAGATATATGCCCGGTGACAGACTTGACTTTTATAAACTGGGAAAAATAGATTTTGAAGCACCTGACAGGAAAAATTTTGCAGGTCTCAGACTTGCTTACGAAGCAGGTGTCAAAGGTGGCAATATGCCTACAATATTTAATGCTGCCAACGAATATGCAGTTGCACAGTTTTTAAAGAAGAATATCGGTTTCTTAGGCATAACAGATATGATAGAACATGCCATGAATAGCATAGAATATATAGATAATCCTGATGTTAATGAGATTTTAACAACGGAGCAGGAAGTGTATGAGCTGTTGAGGGCTATGAGGTGATTTTATGAAATTTGTTTACGCATTTCTTATAATTAGTATTGTAATTATTGTCCATGAATTAGGACATTTTATAATAGCTAAGGCAAGCGGTGTTAAAGTAGTTGAGTTTTCGGTGGGTATGGGACCGAGACTTGTTAAGTTTAAAATCAAAGGAACTTTGTACAGTATTAAGCTTTTTTTATTCGGCGGCTCCTGCCAGATGTTAGGCGAAGATCTTTATGAATCCACGGATGCTGTCGCAAAAGTTAAAGAGGATAATCCCACGGATAAAAGTCAGGAAAATATTGTACCGGATGAATCGGACGGAGTTTCCTTTAACAGTGTGTCTGTATGGAAAAGAATTGCAATAATTATTGCAGGACCTTTATTTAATTTTATTCTCGCTTTTGTATTTGCCGTAATTCTTATAGGTAAGATGGGATATAATCCTGTGCAGGTATATTCTGTTGATGATAATTCGCCTGCCTATTATGCGGGACTTAAAGAAGGCGACAGAATCATAAGAGTTAATGGTAAAAAGATGAACTTTTATGATGATTATTATCTTTACATGTATGATAAAAAGGGAATTGACCTTAACGTTGAATATATAAGAGACGGTGAAAAATACAAGACAACAATAATTCCGGAACATATCACGGGTTCGGTATATCAGATGGGCGTCCAGATTGATGTGGATTCCACTAAGATAGCAGCTGTGGAAAAAGGAACACCTGCGGACAGTGCGGGTATTAAAGCCGGAGATATTATTAAAAGCATTAACGGAACAGCAGTCAGCGAACAGCCGGAAATAACTCCTTTAGTACAACAGTCAGAAGGAAAAGAGATTACAATTACAGTTGAACGTGACGGCAGAAATGTTGAACTTAAACTTACACCTAAAGAAGTACAGCAGGATTACTATGATTATGGTATTTATTTTGCCAATTTGAGAGTTAAATGTTCCCCTGCGGGTACCTTGAAATACGCATTCAAGAATATAGGATACCAGATTAAATCCGTATTTGTAAGTCTTAGATTGCTAGTTACTGGTAAGTTAGGACTTGACGATGTGTCCGGTCCTGTGGGAATTGTATCGTTTATCGGAGAAGTGGTGGATGAGGCTAAATCAGACGGTGCATTCTATGTATTTATTAATCTTCTTAATATGTGCATCATGATAAGTGCCAACCTTGGTGTAATGAATCTATTGCCGTTGCCTGCACTTGACGGCGGTAAACTTGTATTCCTTTTAATTGAAGCAGTAAGAGGAAAGCCTGTACCAAGGGAAAAAGAAGGGATGGTTCACTTTGTTGGAATTATTCTGTTAATGGTATTGATGGTAGTTGTACTTTTTAATGATATATCGAAATTATTCAGATAAGGACAAATTATATGTATAGAGACAATACGAAAGTTATAAAAATAGGCAACAGGGTTATCGGAGGAGGTAATCCCGTACTTATACAATCAATGACCAATACGCCTACAGAAGATGTAAAAAGCACTGTAGACCAGATATTACGCCTTGAAAAAGCAGGATGCGAGATAATCAGATGTACTGTACCGGATGAAGCAGCGGCAAAAGCACTTAAGGAAATCAAAAAAGAAATTCACATTCCTCTCGTTGCGGATATTCATTTTGACTACAAAATGGCTATTCTGGCAATGGAAAACGGTGCCGACAAGATAAGGATTAATCCCGGCAATATAGGAAGTACCGACAGGATTAAAGCGGTTGTAGATTGTGCAAGAGAACGAAACATTCCTATAAGAGTCGGCGTAAACAGCGGATCACTTGAAAAAAATATAATTGAAAAGTATGGCGGACATGTATGTGCTGAAGGTATTGTTGAAAGTGCCATGGATAAGGTAAGAATTATAGAAGAACAGAATTATGATAATATTGTTGTAAGCATAAAATCATCGGATGTTCTTATGTGCGTCAAGGCACATGAACTTATTGCAAAAGAATGCAGGTATCCGCTTCATGTGGGAATTACAGAGTCAGGTACCGTATATTCAGGAAATATTAAGTCAGCAATTGGACTTGGCATAATTCTTAATCAAGGTATCGGTGATACAATCAGGGTATCTCTTACAGGAGATCCGGAGGAAGAAATTAAATCAGCAAAGCTCATTCTCAGAACTCTTGGGTTGAGAAAGGGCGGTGTTGAAGTCGTATCATGCCCTACTTGCGGAAGAACCAAAATTAATCTTATAGATCTTGCATCAAAGGTTGAGAATCTTGTAAGCACATATCCGCTTGATATTAAAGTTGCGGTAATGGGATGCGTTGTAAATGGTCCGGGCGAAGCAAGAGAAGCTGACCTGGGAATTGCCGGCGGTATAGGAGAAGGACTTCTCATAAAAAAAGGCGAGGTTATTAAGAAAGTTCCTGAAAATATGCTTTTACAGGCACTTAAGGAAGAACTTGACAAATTAGTATAAGAAAGAGTGGAATAATGATGGACGAAAAAAATTTTTTTGAAGTTTTCCCGTCATTAAAATTAAAAAAAGAACTAAAGACGGCTTTTGATGATGCAATGGTAACACATATATCCATGAATTCATCAAAAACCGTTATTAAGATATATCTGATTTTTAACAGGCTTGTTGGACGGGATATTGTGGCTCAGGTGGAGGATGAGATATCACGTCAGATGAAGCCTTTTTTAGCTACAAAAGTTGTAATCCTTGAAAAATTCCGGTTATCGGAGTTATATACTTCTGAAATTATTTTTAACGATTACAAAGACAGTATTATATACGAACTTGGAAAAAACAATAAGTTATATGAACAGATTTTCAGGGATGCCAGGTGGTCATTTGATGGTGAGGAAAATATTAAACTGATAGTTGCAGATAATTTTGTATCACGAAAGAAAACACCTGAGCTTGTTGAAATTCTTACTGAAATGATGGAATGCAGGTTTGGTAAAAATATTACCTATAATGTAGTATATGAGGAACGTGAGGAAAGCAGGCACAGTAGGGAAGCCGAATATAAAGTCCAGCGGATTATTGATGAAATAGCAGCAAGAGGAGCTGCGAAAACAGAGAAAACCGAAGCAGCGCCTGCAGAAACTCCTGCTGAAAAGAATGAAAAAGAGGCAGAAACCAAACAGGAGAAAAAAGAATTTAAGAAAGAGTACATACGTCCTGTTAAACATTCCGATAATCCTGATGTTATATACGGAAGAGACTTTAACGATGAGCCGGTAACCCTTGATACGGTAATCCATGAAATGGGTGAAATTACATTCAGGGGACAGATTATTTTTACCGACAAAAAGGAATTAAGAAACGGTAAGATTATTCTTATTTTTGATGTAACCGATTTTACAGATACTATTTCCGTAAAACTTTTTCTCCAGCCTGAACAGCTTTCGGAAGTGGAGGATGAACTTAAAAAAGGTAAATTCATCAAAATAAAAGGTGTAACAACTGTTGATAAATTCTCCGGGGAACTGACAATCGGTTCTGTGGTGGGAATCATTAAAATTGACGATTTCCGTAAAAAAAGAATGGATTATGCAATGGAGAAGAGAGTGGAATTACATCTCCATACAAAGATGAGTGATCTTGACGGCGTATCTGATATAAAAGACATAATCAGACAGGCAATGAGCTGGGGACATAACGCCATTGCAATAACCGACCACGGGGATGTGCAGGCATTTACGGACGCATATCATATGTTAAGAGACTCCGGCAATAAGGATTTTAAGGTTATATACGGTGTAGAGGCGTATATAGTAGATGATTTGAGAAAGATAATTTTTGATTCCAAGGGTCAGAAATTTGATGATACATATGTGGTATTCGATTTGGAAACAACAGGTCTTTCACCTGTTAATGACAGTATCATAGAAATTGGTGCCGTTAAAATACAGAATAAAAAAGTAGTGGACAGGTTCTCAACTTTTGTCAACCCTAAGATACCTATTCCATACAATATTGAACAGCTTACGGGAATTGACGATTCCATGGTTGTGGATGCGGATACCATAGAAAATATCCTTCCTGAATTTCTTAAGTTCTGTGATGGTGCGGTAATGGTTGCCCACAATGCGGAGTTTGACGTTACCTTTATAAGGGAAAAGACAAAAACAATTTTAGGAAAGGCCTTTGAATGTACGGTAGTTGATACCGTATCCCTTGCCAGGGCACTTATTCCTAACCTCGGTAAATTTACGTTGGACCATGTGGCAAAAGCACTCAACGTATCATTGTTACATCACCATAGAGCTGTTGATGATGCGGAATGTTGTGCGGATATTTTTCTTGCGTTGGTAGCACGTCTTGAAATGCGTAATATTTTTAATCTTGACGAAATCAACGAAATTGAAGAATTTAATATAAATGCGATAAAAAAAGCCAAAACATATCATGCGATTATTCTTGCAGATTCGGAAGTGGGAAGAGTTAATCTTTACAGGCTTATATCCCTGTCACATCTTACCTATTTTAACAGAAGACCACGAATACCTAAGAGTGAAGTTGAAAAATACCGTGACGGTCTGATTCTTGGTTCTGCATGTGAAGCGGGCGAGTTGTATCAGGCAATACTTAACGGAAATACCGAAGAAGAAATAGCAAGATTAGCCAATTATTATGATTATCTTGAAATACAGCCTGTGGGAAACAACAGGTTTATGATAGAATCCCAAAGACTACCTCAGATTAAATCAGAGCAGGATATTATTGATATTAATAAAAAAATAGTGGCTCTCGGAGAAAAGTTTAATAAACCGGTAGTTGCCACCTGCGACGTTCATTTCCTTAATCCTGAAGATGAAGTCTACAGACGAATCATAATGAAGGGACAAGGTTTTGATGATGCGGATAACCAGGCACCGCTGTTTTTGAGGACAACGGAGGAAATGCTTGAAGAATTCAAATATCTTGGTGAAGATAAGGCATACGAAGTAGTAGTTACCAATACAAGGCTTATAGCTGATTTGTGTGAATACATTGAGCCTGTAAGACCGGATAAATGTCCTCCTGTTATTCCTAACTGTGACCAGACCTTAAGGGATATATGTTATAACAGGGCACATGAGATGTATGGACCCAAACTTCCGGAAATTGTAGAATCAAGACTGGAAAAAGAGCTTAATTCCATTATTTCAAACGGATATTCCGTTATGTATATCATTGCCCAGAAACTGGTATGGAAATCCAATGAGGATGGTTATCTGGTAGGTTCAAGAGGTTCCGTAGGTTCTTCGTTTGTAGCTACGATGTCAGGCGTTACGGAGGTTAATCCGTTAAGTCCGCATTACTTATGCCCTGAATGTTATTATGTTGATTTTGATTCCGATGAGGTAAGAAAATTTGCGGGCGGTGCAGGCTGCGATATGCCTGATAAGATATGCCCTAAATGCGGTGCAAAGCTTAAAAAAGAAGGATTTGATATTCCATTTGAGACCTTCCTCGGTTTTAACGGCGATAAAGAGCCGGATATTGACTTGAACTTCTCAGGAGAGTATCAGGCGAAAGCACATGCCTATGTTGAAGTAATTTTCGGAGAAGGACAGACATATAAGGCAGGAACCGTAGGAACACTTGCAGATAAAACGGTATATGGTTATGTAAAAAAATATTACGAAGAAAAGGGCGAACGTAAAAGAAGTTGTGAAATCAACAGAATTGTAAACGGAGGCGTAGGCGTTAAACGTTCAACGGGACAGCATCCCGGCGGAATTATTGTATTGCCATACGGAGAAGAGATACATTCTTTTACCCCGATACAGCATCCTGCAAATGATATGACAACCAATATCGTTACAACACATTTCGATTACCACAGTATTGACCATAACCTTTTGAAACTTGATATTCTCGGTCATGATGACCCTACAATGATAAGGATGTTACAGGATTTAACCAAACTTGATCCTACGCATATACCTCTTGACAGTCCTGAGGTTATGTCACTTTTCCAAAGTACTGAAGCACTAAAAATTAATCCTGAAGATATTGGCGGAACGAAGCTTGGATGTCTTGGCATTCCTGAATTCGGAACAGATTTTGCTATGCAGATGTTAATTGATACTAACCCACAGCATTTTTCCGATCTTGTTAGAATTGCCGGACTTTCCCATGGAACTGATGTATGGCTTGGCAATGCACAGACTCTCATTGAAGAGGGAAAAGCAACCATTTCTACTGCAATTTGTACCAGAGATGATATTATGATATATCTTATCAATATGGGAATTGAAGCGGGAACCTCTTTCAAAATAATGGAATCGGTCAGAAAAGGTAAGGGACTGAAGCCGGAATGGGAAGAACTTATGGTTAATGCAGGAGTGCCTGACTGGTATATCTGGTCATGTAAAAAAATCAAGTACATGTTCCCAAAAGCCCATGCGGCAGCTTATGTTATGATGGCGTGGAGAATAGCATATTGTAAAGTGTTTTATCCTCTGGAATATTATGCTTCATATTTTAGTATAAGAGCTGATGATTTTTCATACAGAATAATGTGTTTCGGTAAAGATAAACTTGACGAATATATAGAAGATTATAAAAGGCGGAATGATTCACTTACAAACAAGGAGCAGGGACAGTTAAAGGATATGAGAATTGTTCAGGAGATGTATGCAAGAGGCTTTGATTTTATGCCTATTGACCTGTACAAATCCCATTCGAGAAATTTTCAGATAGTGGATGGCAGGCTTCTGCCACCATTTAAATCAATAGACGGACTTGGAGAAACAGCGGCAGACAGTATTTACGAAGCAGCCAAATGTGGAAAATTCCTGTCTGTAGAGGATTTTATCGATAAAGCAAAAGTTCCTAAAACAAGTGCGGCAGTAATGGTGGAACTTGGTATTCTGAAGGGAATGTCGGCTAACAACCAGCTTTCATTGTTTGATTATATGTAACACTAAAAAAGGATTCCAAAATGAATTGGAATCCTTTTTTTTCATTAGGAGTATTTTATAAAAGTTAAGAATTAAGCGACGTGATATTTCTTAATCGCTGCATCAATTGCCTTAATAATATTATCAAGATAAGGTTTGTCAACGGATATTTTGACTTTACTTCTTGGAATTTCAATATTAACCGCTGCACCTACAAGACCTTTACTTCCTGAAACACTCTTTGTCTTATCATATGGATAAGATACGGTACCTTGTGTAGTTGTAACAATAATTCGCTTCTGTGTAATACCACATCCGGCAACTCTGTCATCATCACCATCAAGGTTCAATACACCACCAAATACAAATTCATAAGCTTCGTTATCAAAAAGTTTAGTTGCCAGCTGTCCCCAATAGTTAGCATATTTTTTGATGAATTTATCCGAATACCCTGTCTTTGCTTTAGCAATGGATTCAATTTCATCTGTTGTTCGTGCTGTCTCAACAATCTCAGGTTCTTCAACAACTTCCGGCTCAGCAGCAGGAGCAGTATTAACAACTTCCGGCTCAGCAGCAGGAGTAGTATTAACAACTTCCGGTTCAGCAACAGGAGCAGTATTAACAACTTCCGGCTCAGCAGCAGGAGCAGTATTAACAACTTCCGGTTCAGCAACGGGAATAGTATTAACAAATTTCTCAGGTTCTTTAGAATTATTGACTTCTTCAACCTTGGCTTTAGGAAATTCTGTAATTACAGAACCTGCCGGTGTAACAGGAGCCACAGGCTTAACAGGAGTTACAGGAGTAACAGGAGTAACAGGAGTAACAGGCTTAACAGGAGCAGAAGCTTCCGGTGTAACCGGTGTTGCCTTAGTCTGGGTTGGTGCTACAAATGGTATTGAAGCAGGAGATGGTGTCTGCGCAGCAGCCTCTCTTGCTTTACCTGGAGTATGAAAAAATAATTTAGGAGCAGTAGGAGCAGTAGGAAAAGTACCTGCCGAACTTGCCGGAGCCTGAGATGGATTTGAAATATAAGATACATTCTGACCACATGCCATACATACACGGGATCCTGTGATTAACTGAGTTCCACATCTTGGGCAAATCATATTAGTAACCTCCTTCAACGATATATATCCTTATTAATTGTATTCTATCACAACATTATTTTTATGGCAATGTTTTTTATTGTCGAAAAACCTCTATTCATGTTATAATTCTTAGAAGTTACCGCGAAAGGAATAAAAAATGTACACACATTCAGAAATAATAAAACGTTTTTATGATATGGCAGATCCCGGATATTGTAAATTTTCCTCATCACTTATCCCGGGAAGTAAGCCTCTGATAGGAGTAAGAATTCCTTATTTAAGAGTTTTTGCAAAAGAAATTGTTCAAAATGATTATAAAAGTTTTCTCAATAACGTGGGACATGACTTTTTTGAAGAATATATGTTGGAGGGATTTGTAATATCATATATGAAAATTGATTTTTCCTCGAAACTTGAATTTGTCAAAAAGTTTGTTGATAAAATCGACAACTGGTCCGTAAATGACAGCTTCTGTAATTCACTGAAAGAATTTAAAGATAACAGAAGTGCCGGGTATGAATTTCTTGAGCAGTATTTTAATTCACAAAAAGAATATGAAAACCGTTTTGCAAATATAATGCTGATGTCCTATTATCTCATTCCGGAGTATGTCGACAGGGTTCTCAAAGTATTTTCTGAATTTTCCCACGATGCATATTATGCAAAAATGGGTGTAGCATGGGCGGTTGCAACAGCTTTTGCCAAATTTCCGGATAAGACTATGGAATTTATGCGTAACTGGAAAACCGACAGCTTGACATATAATATGGCAATCCGTAAGATGTGTGAATCTTACAGAGTCAGCAAAGAAGATAAAATAATTCTAAAAAATATGAAGAGATAGTTGACATTTTGACGTTATTGGAAGATACTTTTAATGTTTGAACGGAGGAATTTTAATGAAAAAAATATGTTATATATTATTGGTTTTGACAGCTGTATTAACACTCTGCGGATGCGGTATCCACAAAATAGATGACCCGGCTACGGCGGAGAAGTTTACGAAAGCAGTGGAAGAACTGGGATTTACCACAGAAAAAGAGACAGTTGACGGCGGAGATGTCGTAACTGCCACATACGGAAAGGAAACAGCTGTAGTATCATACGGACAGTATGATGAGATTAGTTCTGTTACACAGATGTATGATTATTTTCTTAAGAATGCTTCGGATAATAAAGACTATACGGTAGAAGAGGGCGAAGGAAAGAGCTTTGTTGCCATATCGGGCGATTATATGTTCAGATGTACAGTCCGTGAAAATACCATTATTGCAGCAACAACAAAGGGCGATGAAGGAAAAGACCTTGTTAATAAAATATTTAGTGAATTAAAATATTAAAAAATGCTTGCATTTTTAAAAACATTGTAGTAATATAATCAAGCACGATGTTTGTGGCTCGTTGGTCAAGCGGTTAAGACGCCGCCCTCTCACGGCG